>Ga0233429_1000420_pt1 | contig 70826 bp, 72 predicted proteins | sample SI_118_April2016_3_FD_179879 | JGI IMG/M metagenome (GOLD analysis project Ga0233429, IMG submission 179879) | Seawater microbial communities from Saanich Inlet, British Columbia, Canada - SI_118_April2016_135_MG | ecosystem: Environmental > Aquatic > Marine > Inlet | place: Canada: British...
ATTGCAGCATAGGTTTTTCCTGCTCCTGATAAAGCATCCACATAATAAATTTTTTGCATAAATAACTTTCCATGTTTTTCACTTTCAAATGAATTAGATTTGGGTTGGAAATTAGTTTTTCTACTCTTCGACAGACCGATTATTCATCAGCTACCTCTCGAGAAAGATTTTTGATCCAATCATCAATCTCACTTTCAATGTAGCCTGATCGTCCAGGAGAGATTGGATAGGGTTTAGGAAACTTACCTTTTGCCTCTAGACGTTTTCTAGTATCACGTGACAACTTGGTTTTAGCCCTAGCTTCTTTTTCTGTTAGAATATAATCACTCATAAAAGTTCCTTTCTTCTTCATTGAATTGACGAATTGAGCACACATGATGATCCAATCGTACGTAACTATTTAGGTTCATCATTCGACAATCTGATGGAATCAAAAAGAAAAGTTCATTTTTATTTGACGTGTATTGATAAGTGGCTGGTTTTTAACGTTTTCCAAGGTAACTTTATTTAATTCAGCTTCTTCACAACGTCTTCTGCCTTTAAATGCGTATACCTGAACAACTGTCGTACATCCCTGTGACCACTGATCAAAGCCACTTCAGGCACAGATAGTCCTTGTTCAAAAAATCGGCTGATGGCTTCGTGTCGTAAATCGTGAAAATGCAAATCAATGATACCAGCACGTTTCGTTAATCTTTGCCATGACTGCTGAACAGCCGAAGCCGATGTTGGAAATATTTGGTCACCTGATCTTGATATTGAATTGAGTATTTTAGTTGCCGCAGAATTCAACGGGACAAACCTGGAGTATCCATTTTTGGTATCTTCGATCAATATGATGCTATTCTTGGAATCAAAATTTGACCATTTAAGTTGAAGAATCTCTCCACGTCTCATTGCCGTTTCTATGGCAAAGTGAATTACAGGTTCAAGATAAAGGTTTTCGGTAATTTCCAACGACTGGCTTAAAGCCTCCATTTCACCTTCCTTCAACCGTCGTTCTCGAGATTTCGATGGGGGTGGTTTTTTTATTCGTTTTATTGGATTTAGTGGAATGGGGAGCATCCACTCATTAATGGCTACCTGGAATGCATGCTGAATTATTCCCAACTCACGTCTCACAATATCAGTGGACACGGATTTTAATCGTTCATCTCGATATTCAGCAAAATGGTTGGAATTTATTAAGTGCAGTTTTATTTTCGATATTGTACGACGTAAAAGAGCGTTGATCATGACCGTTTCAAAATTAACACAACGCTTAAACACCACCACTTCATCTCTGTAACGGATCATTAAGTCAGCAAAGCTATAGCTGTAACTTAGTTTTACAAATTGCCCTGCATCAGCCTGCTCAGCCAATACCTCTTGTCGTTTAGCCCATACCTCTGCATCCTGTTTATTGGTGAAGGTTTTACTGAGTGCTGGAAGTCCAATTCGACGAACTTGAACTTGCCATTTTTTATTTCTTTTTCGAAACGTAGCCATGAATCACCATTCAAGTTGTGACACCAGTGTGACAACATTCAAATGGCTGTAATTGCATGTGCTAAAACACATGCTAACTACTTATAATATAAAGGAAAGATTGGAGCGGGCGATGAGATTCGAACTCACGACTTTAACCTTGGCAAGGTTACGCTCTACCCCTGAGCTACGCCCGCATCCGTGACCGGGCGACTGAAGAGGTAGGCGTCGTCCGGGAAGAGGGCGCATAATAGTCATCCGGGCCCGCTTTGCAAGAGCGATTTTTAAATAGAATTTTCGGCTTGAGGCCGGATTGCAGGCTTTCTAAAATGGCGCCCATGAACGAGAGAAACCAAACAACGCTGGCCACCGAACAAACTCTCTTTGCACGCCTGGATGCGCTCGGCATCGAGCATGACACGTTTCGCCATCAGGCGTTGCACACCGTTGAGGAAAGCCAGGCCGCGCGTGGTGAAATGGGTGAAAGCGAGGGTGGGCATTGTAAAAACCTGTTCCTCAAGGACAAAAAAGTGGTGTTTTGGCTATTTGTCACGCTGGAGGAAAAACGCGTCAATATGAACGTGCTGCAAAAAACCCTGGGCGCAGCGCGGCTGTCCTTTGGCAAACCAGAATTTATGAAAGAATATCTTGGCGTCGAGCCGGGCTCCGTCACCCCATTTGCCGCCATTAACCAATCCTCGCTAAAGGTGCAATTCGTCTTGGATGAAGAAATGTTGACCCATAACAGGCTGCATTATCACCCCTTGCACAACGCTGCGACAACCCGGATAAAGTCGCAAGATCTGCTGTATTTTCTAAAAGACTGCGGTCATGACGTCAGGGTGATTTCAATTTAATCCAGGAAAGCCTTGCAAGCCCGGATTCTTATGCCAAATATGCGATTAATGCGGCCAATACATATTTAGAGAAAGAGAGCTTATGACAGCGATACTCGATGGTGACGGCAATGAGGCCGATATTCAGCCCCCCCAAGGTGGTGGCGCTAGCGGATTAATTATCGATTCCGATACCGATCGATTTAGTGAGGATGTCATCAATGCCTCGGTTCAAGTGCCGGTTATTGTTGATTTCTGGGCACCTTGGTGTGAGCCCTGCAAACAATTGACGCCCGTGCTGGAAAAGCTCGTTACGGAATATGGCGGCCAGGTGAAGCTGGTCAAAATCAACATTGATGACAATCAGGCTTTGGCTCAGCAATTGCGCGTGCAATCGATCCCGATGGTTTATGCCTTCAAAGATGGCAAGCCGGCCGATGCTTTTAATGGCGCGCTCCCGGAAAGCCAGCTGCGTCAATTCATCGACAAGCTCACCGGCGGCGAAGGCTCGCCCATCGATCAAGCGATTGAGCAAGCTAACGGGCTCTTAGAAGGCGGTGATGCGACAACCGCCAGCGCGATCTTCAATCAAATCATCGCCCAGGATTCTCTCAATGCTGAGGCCCATGCGGGACTCTTGAAATGTTTGATGGCGGCCGGTGAAATGGATCAGGCACGCAATTATTTGGCGAGCCTTACCGAAGAGCTGCTCACCAATCCGGTCATTTCCGCCGTGCAAACCGCGCTTGAGCTTGAAGAGCTGACCGCCGATACCGGTGACGCAGATGATCTAAAAGGGGCCGTTGACGCCAATCCCGATGATCACCAAGCGCGCTACGATTATGCCCTCGCCCTTTATGGCGGTGGGCAGACCGAGAGCGCGATCGAAGAACTGGTCGAGATCATTAAGCGTAACCGCGAATGGAATGAGGATGCCGCCCGCCAGCAACTGTTTAAAATTTTTGAGGCCCTCGGTCATGCCGATCCAATTACCGTAGAAGGCCGCCGGAAATTGTCTGGGGTCTTGTTCTCTTAGATGGAAAATATTGGCGACCCGTTTGGCACAGCTCTGAAAGATCTACCTGAGAGCCTGCCGATCTTCCCCTTGCCCGGCGCCATGCTGTTGCCCCATGGCCGGATGCCGCTCAACATATTTGAACCGCGCTATTTAGACATGGTGTTGGATAGCCTGAAACAATCCCGCCTGATCGGCATGGTGCAGCCGCTGGAAATGCTGCCCGATCCCGTGCCCGGTGAGGCTGAGCTTTTTCACATTGGCTGTGCTGGCCGGATTATTGCTTTTGCTGAAAGTGAAGACGGGCGATTGCTGATGACCCTCAAGGGCGTCTGTCGGTTTAAGATCGAAAAAGAGCTGAATGAAGGAGATGCCTACCGGCGGGTAAAACCAATTTTTCAAGACTTTGAAGAAGATCTTTCATTTAAGGATCCGGGCATTAATCGAGAAGGATTGGTTAATTTACTGCGCGACTATCTTGTGCTTAAGGAAATGAAAATCGATTGGGAGGGTTTACAAAACTCCAGCGATCGTTTCTTGGTCGCCATGCTCGGCATGATCAACCCCTTTGACTACCGCGAAAAGCAGGCTATTTTGGAAGCTCAAAATATTTCCGATATGGTCGATGTGATGACGTCGCTGATGGAAATGGAATTGGCAACCGGCGGCGATACCGCCACCAAGCATTAAAAGAGAGCAGGCATGCCCGACAAAAACATTCAAACGGTCGATCCAAAACTAATAGAAATATTGGTTTGTCCGCTGACCAAATCACCCCTTCGCTATGATGCGGAAGCCCAGGAATTAATCAGCGATAAAGCCAAGCTCGCCTTTCCCATTCGTGATGGCATTCCGATTATGCTGGTCGATGAGGCCAGAGAAATAGAGTGAGAGATAGAGTGAGAGAAAGGTTAAGCATAGACCTCTAATCGAAGTAGCTTTTAATTTCCTGCCAAATCTCCAAGTTGGTCGCCAGAATCATCAGGCCGGATAATGTCGTTGGCTGATATTTTTCACCGCCGATCATATCGGTAATACCGCCGGCTTCAGAAAACATCAGCACACCCGCCGCGTGATCCCAAGGATACAACCGGCCAATGACAGAGAAGTCTGCAACACCCTCAATCAAATCGAGATATTCATGACCAAAACAATGCGGGTGGTTCATCTTCTCGCACGTATCGCGTAAATTCATGAGTTTTGGCTGGAGCTCACTGGCCATGAGGGTCGAGGCACAAAAGCCGGTGGAATCGGCAAGAGACTTTGGCTCGGCCATCGTTGCTGCCCGGCCGTTATAGTCGGCACCGCTGCCTTTTTCAGCCATGCCCATCCGTCCACTCACCGGATCATAATTCCAGCCCATGACGGTTTCACCACCGATCACGAGCGCCACCAGCACCGTAAAAGGCTCCCGCCCTTGGGCGAAATTTTTGGTGCCATCGATTGGATCGATAATCCAGAGCGGCGCGTCATCTTCAAGCCGCCGCATGACTGAGGGATCTGCCGCATAACCCTCTTCGCCCAAAATCGTCGAGCCCGGCAGGGTGGCTGACAACCTTTGGCTTAACGCCCGCTCGGCCGCCTCATCAGCGACAGTGACTACTTCGCCGCCCTGTTTTTCGGATATGTCGCTTTCACTGAGAGATTGATAGCGCGGCATAATCTCAGTTTCAGCAACATCCAGAATGATTTCCGCGATAGATTGCGGGTCTGCCAATCCATTCATATTTTTACTCATATTTCTACAGGGCCTCGCCTTTGAGCAAACGCGGTAGATTTCCTGACGATCCCATGGCGTGCTGCATGAACACTTTTTTTAACGGCCCGGCCTTGTTGACGGCGGCAAGACCGATATCGCGCGCTAATCTGATCGGGGCGATATCGTTGGAGAAAAGACGATTGAGCCCATCCGTCATTGCCAGCATCAGCGTATTGTCGAACCGCCGCCACTTTTCATAGTCTGCCAAGATCGGAGCACTACCGATATCGAGACCCAGCCGCCGGGCATCGGTTAAGACCTCTGCCAAGGCCGCCACATCGCGGAGCCCCATGTTCAATCCTTGGCCGGCGATCGGATGCATGCCGTGCGAGGCATCGCCGATCAGAACCAGGCGGTCGGCAATACTGGTTTCAGCATATTGTAACGTCAGCGGATAACTCCAGCGCGGCCCAACGAAACGCGCTTCGCCCAGAAAATCACCAAAGCGCGAGTTGAACTCACGGGCAAAATCATCCTCCGGCAAGGCCAATAAATCCTCAACCAACTCATCTTTTTCCGTCCAGACAATGGAGGAGCGATTATTTTTACCGCCATTCGGTAGCGGCAGGATCGCAAACGGCCCGGCCGGCAAAAAATGTTCATGCGCCACATTATGGTGGGGGATTTCATGCTCGACCGTCAGCACAATTCCGGTCTGATGATAGGACCAATGGGTCAGCTCAATCCCGGCTTGTTCGCGAATCTGCGAGCGGCGGCCATCGGCACCGACTATCAGCTGGGCTTCAACTTGCAATGCGTTTCCTTGATCATCGATTAAACTTGCATGAACACCGCTTTGGTCGCGGGCGAGGCTTTTAAGGTCGGCGGGGGCGAGATAGGTGACATTTTTCAAATTCCGCAAGCGGGCAAAGACGGCTTGGCGAAAATGTCGGTTCTCAACCATGAAGCCTAAGGCATCATCACCAATCTCTTCGTGATCATAGTGCAAAAACAGACGGGAATTTCCATCGGTCACGCGAATGTCCAATATCGGGGCAAAGTTTTGTCCCAAATGCTGCCACATGCCGATCCGGTCGAGCATTTTCTTCGGCGCCCCAGCAATCGCCGAAGCTCGGCCATCAAATTCATCCGTGGTTTGTGCCGATTGGTCAATGTGGTCGACAATAACGACCGAAAACCCAACCCCGGCCAAAGCCACCGCCAGACTACAGCCCGCCATGCCTCCGCCGATGATCAGGACATCAGATTTGAGGTTATTTTGATTTGCAAACGCCATTTAACACACCTGCACCTCCAATGCTCGATTGTCCAGTCGAGAATTTGCATAATAATTAATCATAAAAGCTCTTTTCTTTTATAGTGATTAATTATTAATCATAATTTAATAGCTTATTCACCCTGTTTTCTGCGTAACTCATTGTTACTAAACGATTTTAGTTAGTTGGCACGGTTCTTGGAATAACAACGGTATCGAATGAACACTTAACGAGAGAGGAGTCGCGAGATGAAACTAATCACAGCGATTGTAAAACCAGCGAAGTTAGAAGATGTCCGCGCGGCTTTAGTGGATGTTGGCATTCAAGGGCTGACCTCAAGTGAGGTTTCCGGCTTTGGCCGGCAAAAAGGGCATACCGAAATTTACCGTGGCGCTGAATATGCCATCAGTTTTGTTCCCAAAACAAAAATCGAAGTCGCCGTGGCGGACGATCAGGCAGATGCCGTGATCGAAGCCATCAGCGGCGCTGCCGGCACCGGCAATATTGGTGACGGAAAAATATTTGTTTTGGATCTGGGTCAGGCCGTTCGGATTCGCACCGGCGAAACCGGCGACGAAGCCCTTTAATCGATCTTCAGGAGTAAACTAATGACTAAGATTTTTAAATTAACGTCTATCGTGGCACTCGCCGCTACCGGCGTTGCCTTTTTTATCGACCCGGCCTTGGCAGCCGAAGCAAAACCTAAACTTGATACCGGCGACACATCCTGGTTGCTCATCTCAACAGCCATCGTGCTCATGATGACGATCCCGGGCGTGGCGCTTTTCTACGGCGGCATGACCAGAAAGAAAAACGTGCTTTCCGTGCTCATGCAAAGCTTTGCTATTACCTGCCTCATCTCGATCATTTGGATGGTGATCGGCTATAGCCTCGCTTTCTCCAAAGGCGGCAATGCCTATGTCGGCAATTTTGATCTGGCTTTCTTGGATCACCTGACCGTCGGTGCAATCAACGGCACGATCCCAGATTCGCTGTTTGTTGTTTTCCAAATGACCTTTGCCATTATTACCGCAGCTCTTATTACCGGTGCTGTCGCCGAGCGGATGAAGTTCTCTGCTTTGCTATGGTTCGTTGGACTTTGGAGCCTGGTGGTTTATTCGCCCGTGACCTTCTGGGTCTGGGGCGGCGGCTTCTTGGGCGATGCCGGTGTGCTCGATTTTGCCGGCGGAACGGTCGTTCATATTAACTCAGGTATCGCGGCACTGGTGGCCTGCATCATGCTCGGCAAGCGGAAAGGCTACGGCGTTGAGAATCTAGCACCGCACAATCTCGTACTGACAGTTATTGGCGGCGCGTTTTTGTGGGTCGGCTGGTTTGGCTTCAATGCGGGCTCCGCTTTAGGCGCCAATGGTGGTGCGGCGATGGCGATGACCGTCACACAGATTGCCGCGGCAGCTGCCGGTCTTTCCTGGATGTTCATCGAATGGGTCACCCATAAGAAGCCAACTGTTTTGGGTATTGTCTCAGGTGCAGTTGCCGGCTTGGTGGCGATTACCCCAGCGGCTGGATTTGTCGGACCCAAAGGTGCCTTGGCCATCGGCCTGCTCGCTGGTCTGGTATGTTTCTGGGGCGCGACCTCACTGAAACATAAGCTCGGCTATGATGACAGTCTTGATGTCTTCGCCGTTCACGGACTTGGTGGCATCACCGGTGCGATCCTGACAGGCGTCTTTGCGGTCGAAGCGATCGGCGGAACCGCCGGTGCCTTGGAAGGCAATCTCGCTCAGATCGGCACTCAGCTTTATGGCATTGCTGCCACCATTGTTTGGAGCGCGGTCGCAACCGCCATCATTATATTTGTGATCGATAAAACCATCGGTATTCGGGTCGACAGTGACGCCGAAGCTGAAGGTCTCGATCTCAGCCAGCATGGTGAAATAATCCACTAATCAAGATCGCTCACCAAGCTAACCTTCTCAAAAGGCCCCTTCCCACCCTCATATTGGGGAGGGGCCAGAAGAGTTTTTAAAAATTTAAATTAGGCGGTGAGATAGGGTTGTCCTCCTGGTTTTATCGTCTATTCGGACCGTCCCCCGCATGCCACGCCGAGGGGCGGTCCATCGTTTTTTTGATTAAAAATTAGCCACATCTTATTAGTTGCCGTTTAATTGATCATTATTTTCGTCTACTTAGCCGGAAATTACCCGTGAAAAATCGCAATAACCTATTGAAACAACATCATTATTTAGCATTCTTTCCAAACAGGCACGGTTCTTGAAACATAAACCCTGCGTGGCGCGCATATTTATCACCCGATCCTGCACGATTGGTCGGACCTGTCGAATTAGGGCGCCACATGGGGATATGTGCAATAGGAGGACAATTAAATGCATTATATTAGCCGTAACCTTCGGGCCGGGTCATTTTTAACGCTGCTCGTCAGTTTAATTTCAATCATCCCAAGTGACGCTTTTGCTGCTGATAAACTCAGCGAAGGCAACACCGCTTGGATTATTACCGCAACCGCATTGGTCCTGTTTATGACCATGCCGGGCCTGGCGCTGTTTTATGGCGGGCTGGTGCGGTCTAAAAATGTGCTTTCTGTTCTCATGCAATGTTTCGCCATTTGTTGTGTCGCTTCCATTGTCTGGTTGGTGGCGGGCTACTCCATTGCCTTTGGCGGTGGGAATGCCTGGTGGGGTGGGCTGTCGAAAGCTTTCTTGGCAGGCATTACAACCGAAACACTGTCTGGCGATATTCCAGAGAATGTCTTCTTCATGTTTCAAATGACTTTTGCCATCATCACGCCAGGTCTCATTGTTGGTGCCTATGTCGAGCGGATTAAATTTGGCGCCGTGGTCCTCTTCAGCACGCTGTGGCTGATCTTTGTTTATGCGCCCTCGACACATTGGATTTGGGGCGGCGGTTTCTTAGCTGATCTCAGCTGGTTGGGTGCCTCCTTTAAAGGTTATGCAACAATGGACTTCGCCGGTGGTCTCGTGGTTCACGCCAATGCCGCTGTCGCCGCCCTCGTCATTGCCAAGGTTCTAGGCTCGCGTAAGGGTTTCCCAAATGAGCTGCGCCCACCGCACAATCCCGGCCTGGTCATGATCGGTGCCGCCATGTTGTGGGTCGGCTGGTATGGCTTTAACGCAGGTTCTGCTTTGGCCGCCAATGGCAGTGCCGGTATGGCAATGACCGTGACACACATTTCAGCTGCCACGGCCTGCTTAACCTGGATTATCATTGAATATGTTAAATTTGGAAAACCAAGTTTAGTTGGTATTGCAACCGGTGCCATCGCAGGTCTCGCCACCATTACACCGGCCTCGGGATTTGTCGGTCCGGTCGGCGCGCTTGTTTATGGTGTCGCTTCCGGTGTGATCTGTTTCTATATGATCAACGTTGTTAAATCCAAATGGAACATCGATGACAGCTTGGACGTCTTTGCTGTTCACGGTGTCGGCGGCATGCTGGGTATATTACTGGCCGCCTTCTTTGCCGATACCAGCCTGGGCGGAAATGGTCTGCCGGAAGGCATCACCATGGGAACGGCCTTCGTTGGTCAATTGGTTGCGACCATTATCACCGTTGTTTGGGCCGGGATTGCGAGCTATATTTTACTCAAAATCACCCAAGCCGTGATTGGTCTCCGTGTCAGTGCCGATGACGAAATCGAAGGCCTCGATATCACGTCACATGGCGAACGCAGCTATGACCTTTAAGTCATTCGTGGAAAAGGAATTGATGTCATGAAATATATAATAGCAATTATCAAACCATCAAAGCTGGATACCGTGAGAGAAGCGCTTATGGGTATCGGAGTTGAAGGACTGACCACCAGTGAGGTCTCGGGTTTCGGTCGCCAGAAAGGTCATACCGAGATTTATCGGGGTGCCGAATATGCGATCAGCTTTGTACCCAAGACCAAGATCGAAATCGCGGTTGGTGATGATCTCGCCGACCGGGTTGTCGAGACCATTCGAACTGAAGCGGGTTCAGATAATATCGGCGACGGAAAAATCTTCGTCTATGAACTTGCTGATGCGATCCGCATTCGGACCGGCGAGCGGGGCGAAGAAGCACTTTAAATAAAGCCAAACACCGCCCTCATCTGTCAGCTCGCTTGTGAGAACTGCCGGAGATGGTTAAAACACTCTTAGTTTATTGGCCCTGCATGCATATGTAGGGCCAGTTTTTTTAAACTTGGTGGGTTAGATGCATAATACCAATCTCGAAAAGCTAACGGATTACCCGTTTGACCGACTGCGCGCCTTGCTGAACGGCATCGATGCACCAGCCGACAAAACGCCGATGATTATGTCTTTGGGAGAGCCGCAACACCCCTCGCCCGCTCTGCTTGCCGAGACCGTCAACAAACATGCTGATCAATGGGCCAAGTATCCGCCGATTGCCGGAACCCAGGATCTTTTAAATGCTATTAAAGATTGGTTAGACCAGCGCTATCAATTGCCGGCCAATAGTATTGATGCCGGCCAAAATATCGTTGCTGTCTCGGGCACCCGTGAAGCGCTTTATATGGCAGGTGATATTGCCATCCCGCCCCAAAAAAATGGTCAGCAACCCGTTGTATTGATCCCCAATCCTTTTTATCAGGTCTATATTGGCGCTGCTATGATGAGCCGCGCCGAGCCGGTCTATATGTCGGCAACACCGGAAAATGGATTTCTGCCCGATTTTGATGCGCTTGATGAAGCGACGTTGAAACGCACAGCGCTCGCTTTTTTATGCACGCCATCGAACCCACAAGGGGCCGTTGCCGATCTCGATTATTTAACCAAGGCGATCGAGTTAGCGCGCAAATATGATTTCGTTTTAGCCGTTGATGAATGTTATGCCGAGATCTATGACCAGTTACCGCCGCCCGGCGGACTTGAAGCCTGCCAATCACTTGGCAAGGGATTTAAAAATGTCCTGGTCTTTCACTCGCTCTCCAAACGCTCCAATGCGCCGGGCTTGCGGTCAGGATTTGTGGCTGGTGATCCGGATCTCATCCAGAAGTTTAAAACGCTTAGAAATTATGGTGGCGCGTCTTTACCGATCCCGATCCTCGCCGCGTCAGCAGCGCTGTGGCGAGACAACAACCATGTCGAGGTAAACAGAAAGCTGTATCGCCAGAAATTTGATCGCGCCGACCAGATCCTAACCGGACGGTTTGATCACTATCGGCCGCAAGGCGGTTTCTACCTCTGGCTCAATGTTGGTGATGGCGAGAAAGCGGCTTTTAAGCTTTGGCAAGAGGCTGGCGTGAAAGTCATCCCCGGTGCCTATCTGGCTAGGCCAGATGCCGCAGGTCTCAATCCGGGCGCGCATTTTATTCGCATCGCCTTGGTGCAAGAGCCTGAGTTTATTTCCGAAGCCCTCTCTTTAGTTGTCGAGACGCTCAGCTAATTAGAAGACGTTCGATGAAGGCGGCTGCGCTTCATCCAAAGTCTCAGCTATTATTGTCAGCCCGGCTTCAACCTCTTCACGCGATGCCGGCGATCCCAAACAAATCCGCACAGCCTCTACTGAGCTGGCCGACCCGATAGCAAAAGTTGAAGAGGGCAATATTGTTACGCCTTTTTCAGCAACGCGGGAGACAAAATTCTCAGCCCGCCACTGCGGCGGCATTTTAAGCCACAAATGATAACTCGAAGGGTGTGTCGAAATTTCTGCGTCTTGGAGAATTCGCGAAACCTGCTTTTGACGAAATTGCGCTTCAGCGCGGTGCCACTTAATAAATCGATCAGCTGTACCATCTTCCAACCAGCGTTTTTCAACCTCCGCCATCAACGGTGCCGCCATCCAGGTCGTCAATTGAAGGGTTGAGCGAATTTTATCGATATGTTGAGCGGGGCTGTGAATAAAACCAATGCGCAAACCCGGGGCCAGAAACTTTGAGGCGCTTGAAATAAAGAAAGAATTTTTCGGGGCGAAGACCGAAAGCGGCGGCGGCGCATCCTCAACCAAATAGCCATAAACATCATCATCCATAATCATGACACTATAGTGCTGGGCAATGGCGGCGATTTCTTGGCGGCGCTCTTCGGGCATTACGGCGGTCGTCGGGTTCTGGAGCGTCGGCAGGCAATAAAGCATTTTTGGCGGCCGGGTTTGACACAACCGCTCAAAGGCCCCTGGGATAATGCCCAACTCGTCTATTTCCAAACCAGCGATTTTGAGCCCAAGCTGTTGGGTAAGCCCTTGAATGGCCGGATAGGTATAGTTTTCAGCAGCAACCAAATCGCCCGGACTCGTCATTGCCATAAGCACCACGGTTAGCGCATGTTGCGCACCATTGCTTATGACAATTTGTTCCGGATTATTCACCAGGCCATATTGCTCCAGCCAATTCGCAATTGCCGTCCGGTGTGAGAACAAACCGCCTTCAGTCTGATAGGCGAGGTAGTCATCTAGATGAGGCGAGCGGGCGATATCCTGCAAGGTCTCCGACAGCACCGACGCGCGCTCACCGGCGGCCGGCATATTGAGACCAAAATCGATCTTATTGCCTTCCGTGTTCTCGGTTCTGAAAAATGCCGTCTCATTTGACGTCGGGCCGCTGCCACCTTGAACATAGGTGCCTCGGCCAACTTCGCCATAAGTCAGACCTCGGCGCTCGGCCTCCGCATAGGCGCGGCTGACCGTACCAACCGTGACGCCTAATTGATAGGCAAGCTCCCGGTGAGTGGGCAAACGATCGCCCGCCGTTACATTCCCGGCTTGAATATCATCCGCCAAAGCGTCGGATATTGCGATATACCGGGGCCCATGCCGGTCTTCAATCTCAGGCAGCCACATTGTCATGGTGACAATATAAACATTGACGGTGACAATGCAAGCATAATATATACATTGTATCGATTGTTAAAGAGAAAGCGGAGAAATTGTCATGTTATTGTCACAAAGAAATGCATATTGTACCGATACAATATCTGCCATGTCTCATTTGGCGCCAACAGATTCATCGGACGCCGTGCCCCAGTTGAAACTTGCGGCAATCTATTTATGGGCAGGTATCGTGTCAATTGGGTGCTCTTTATTCGCCGGTATCGACAAAAGCAGACAACGCAAGGCTTTATCTGAACTGGATGATCGATTGTTGGATGATATCGGTGTGACCCGTTTGGCTGCGGCGCGTGAAGCCAAAAAGTTTTTTTGGCAAAAATAGCCTATTTTCAAGGGTTTGACGGCGGTTTGACCGCCTTTGTTAATGGTCTGTAAAGGAACTCCGCCTACAGTTTGGCGATGGCACGCTCAGCAGTAAATTCTTCACCAGGATCAAGTCTCGGAATCGGTAGCAGCGCGGCGCACCGCACGCCGATATCGACCCTGCTCACCAATTTATTTCCGGCAAGCTTTGTTGCTATCGCCCAACGGCGCTTGGTCGAAATCATTGGCGGCGGGCTCATTTTGTTTGGTTTTACGTTAATAGTCGCCCTCCTAAGCTATCATCATGCCGATCCATCTTTGAATAGCGCTGCCGAAGGCCCGGCAAGAAACGTCCTTGGCTTAGTCGGCTCCTATAGCGCTGATATTATGTTACAGATTTTTGGCGCGGCCGCCTTTTTACCAAGCTTGGTCTTTACCGCCTGGGGTTGGCGCTTGCTCAGCAAAAAGGGGCTGCGCTTTATCTGGTTGCGGCTGCTGGCAATGGTGGCCGGAACCATCTTGGGGGCGCTCGCTTTATCTCTCATCGCCGCCCCTGAGGCCTGGCCGCTTCGTACCGGTATTGGTGGTGTTGCCGGTCATGCCCTATTAGCTCAATCGGTCGCTTTATTAGCGCCGCTAAAATTTGCCTATAGTAATATCTGCGTGGTTTTCTTAAGCGGCCTATTAAGCGCCGCCATCCTGGTTTATGGCGGTGGCCTGGATCGCTCAGAGTGGCGGGCCATGGGACAGGGCGTTATTCGCTCAGGGCTGTCGATTTGGCACGGCATTGGTTTCCTTGGGCGCAAAGCGCAAGAATTTAAAGAACGCGTGGAGCCGACCTTTGGCCACCAAGAAGAGGGTGAAGAAAACACCGAAGAGGCTGAAGTTTTAGAAGTGCCCGATGATGCCGAAGATCTAGCTGCGGCGACCATAGCCCGCAGCGAGACCGGATTGGCGGCAAAGCTTAAAAGTAAGGTGGCAAAAAAAGCAATTCCAGTGGTCACCGAGAAGGCCAAAAAAGCGCCCGCTGGAAAGCGCGCCAAAGATGCGGGCCAAGGCAATCTCCGACTTGCCGTCTCTAATACCTATCAATTACCGCCGCTTGATATTTTGGAAGCACCGGCGGTCGTAACGAAAATCGACAAGGCAGATAAAGACGCGCTCGCTCAAAATGCCGAGCTCTTGGAATCTGTGCTGCAGGATTTCGGCGTTAAAGGCGAGATCGTTAAAGTACGGCCCGGCCCCGTGGTCACGCTCTATGAATTGGAGCCCGCACCCGGCACCAAGACCTCGCGGGTGGTTGGCCTATCAGATGACATTGCGCGCTCGATGTCAGCGCTCTCGGTCCGCATCGCTGTTGTGCCGGGTCGCTCAGTGATCGGTATTGAGCTGCCCAACGTTAAGCGCGACATAGTCTTTTTCCGCGAACTGCTGGCTTCTGCGGCTTACGAAAAGTCAGGTGCCAGCCTACCACTGGTTTTGGGTAAAGACATTGGCGGCGCACCAAACGTCGTTGACCTCGCCCGCATGCCACATCTTTTGATCGCTGGTACCACCGGTTCCGGTAAATCCGTTGCGATCAATACGATGATCTGTTCGCTGCTTTATCGCCTGGGTCCAGATGAATGTAAATTCATCATGGTCGATCCAAAAATGCTCGAGCTTTCGGTCTATGACGGCATCCCTAATCTTTTAGCCCCGGTGGTAACCGAGCCTTCCAAGGCGGTGGTTGCTTTAAAATGGGCCGTCCGCGAGATGGAAGATCGCTATCGTCTGATGTCACAAATGGGTGTCCGCAATATCACCGGCTATAACTCCCGCCTTGCCGAAGCGCGCAAAAAAGGCGAAGAGATGACCCGCCGGGTGCAAACCGGTTTTGATGAAGCCGGCAAACCTGTCTATGAAGAACAGCCGCTCAGCACTGATCCACTGCCACTAATTGTCATCGTCGTTGACGAGATGGCCGACCTCATGATGGTCGCCGGCAAGGATATCGAAGCGCTTATTCAACGCCTGGCGCAAATGGCCCGGGCAGCTGGTCTGCATCTCATCATGGCGACCCAGCGGCCTTCCGTCGATGTCATTACCGGTACCATCAAAGCCAACTTCCCAACCCGGATCAGTTTCCAGGTAACCTCAAAAATTGACAGCCGGACGATCCTGGGTGAGCAGGGCGCCGAACAATTGCTCGGCCAAGGTGACATGCTTTATATGGCGGGTGGCGGTCAAATCAGCCGGATCCACGGTCCCTTCGTTAGCGATGGCGAGGTTGAGCAAATTGTCAATTGCTTGAAAGCCCAAGGTGATCCGACTTATGTCGACGCCGTTACCGAAGATATCGAAGGCGGCTTCGATATACCGGGAGTGGGCGGCGGTTCAGACAATGGCGATGAGCTTTATGACGAGGCGGTTGCCATTGTTGCCCAAGAAGGTAAAGCATCCACCAGCTTCATTCAGCGCCGCCTACAAATCGGCTATAATCGAGCTGCGCGCATCATCGAGCAAATGGAAGCCCAGGAAGTTGTCAGCAAAGCCGACCGCGTCGGTCGCCGCGAAGTCCTGATTGGTGCACATTGAGCTAAGTTAGTCTTTCTTCATCGCCCATACACCGGCACAATTAATTTCACCGCCAATATCAACATGTCCTCTTGCCGTCAAATTATTCCAATCGATGATTTCGCCTACCATCTCGGTAACTCCCCATTGTGCAGTGGCCCACCCTGAAATTTTACCGGAGGCGCTTATATTTCCTTTCATATAAAAATACTCGCCGTTGCCCTCAAATTTGCCATTTTTAAAATCTAATTGTGCCCAGGATGAGAACGGACTGCATTCGGTCGACATGTTCCATTTTCCATCGAATTTGTTCGTTAAAGATTTAGCATTTACGTTAAACGACATAAATACTACGAATAGGAAAATAAGCTTTCTTAAAATCATTAAAACTATCTTTCAAATTAAAGGTTTAACTTAGAAAAAATTGCATAAAATATTACTAATGGTAGAAATATTAAACACTAAAACGCTTTGGCTCTCAAACAAGTTTTATTAAAACCTTAAATCTGTCTGTTTTCTGTCAGTAAAATTAGGTAGTTTGTCGCAATGAACAAAATCGCAATATTATTAATAAGCTTTATCCTTTTCGGCAGTCTTGCATTGCATAGTGGTGACACTGCCTTTGCCGCCGATGTTATCGCCGCCAAGGTTACCGCCGGGCAGAGCAAAGACCTGAGGCGCATTGAAACGTATCTCAATGACATGAAAACGCTGCGGGCTGGCTTTTTGCAGGTGTCGTCCAATGGCGGCGTTGCAACGGGCAAGCTTTTTTTATCACGGCCAGGGAAAATGCGGTTCGAATATGACCCGCCGGCACCCATCATGATGATCGCCGATGGGGTTTTCCTGATTTATATTGATAAAGAGCTCGAGCAGGTTACCCATTTATGGCTCAACAATACGCCGGTCGGATTTTTGGTCAAAGAAGACATTCAGCTGAAAGATGACGTAACCGTAACGAATTTTTCAAAAGGCTCAAATATTTTACACGTCACCCTTGCTCGAACGGAAGATCCTGAACAGGGCACAATTACCTTGGTTTTTTCAGACCAGCCTTTGGCGCTTCGAAAATGGACTGTTACGGATCCGCAAGGAGTTGAAACCACCGTCACCTTAAGCAATTTGGAATCTGGCGTAAAAATTGACCCCGAATTATTCAAATTCATCGGTCTGCCGACAAGTAATTAGCCGCCCGCTCTTTAGATATGCATAAATTGCATGTCACCTATGTGTGATACGCATTGATTTTTGCGAAGGATATGCCTACCTATAAATTATGGAAGGATCGATTCTGCAATAGAATCGATAGGCGGGATAGACTCCCCCGGTCGTCCCGCCCTCCAATACTCTTAAGCGCCCGTCACACCCCCCTGTGTCGGGCGCTTTTTTATTCAGGTCTTGAAGTCCCGCTTTTTTTACCGCAATTATGGCCGATCAAATTCAACAGCCAAAACATCAGGGAACAGCATGAAACTCACCACCTGGAACATCAACAGCGTGCGTTTGCGCCTGCCTAGTCTCGCCAAGCTCATCAAAGAAGTCTCGCCCGACGTCATTTGCCTACAGGAAATTAAAGTCATTACGGAACTGTTTCCAGGTGAAGACATTGCGGCGCTCGGCTATCCCCATCAAGCCGTCGCCGGCATGAAAGGCTATAACGGCGTTGCGATTTTATCGAAAACGCCACTTTCTAAAATCACCACCAAGAACTGGTGCGGTAAAGAAGACTGCCGCCATATATTTGCCAGCATCGACGGCAGCGATTTTGGCGGCAAGGCGGGCCCGGTCGAGATTCATAACTTTTATATTCCGGCCGGCGGTGATGAGCCGGATCCGAAAAAAAATGAGAAGTTTGCCCACAAGCTAAAATTCCTTGAAGAGACGACAAAATGGCATAAGGGGCGACGCAAAAAAACCGCCGCGCGCATCATGGTGGGGGACTTGAATATAGCGCCCTTAGAGACCGATGTTTGGTCACACAAACAATTGCTGAAGGTTGTGTCTCATACACCGGTTGAAGTTGAAGGTCTGGACAAGCTGCAAGCAGCTGGCCCTTGGGTCGATGCGGTGCGTGAAATTATCCCACCGGAAAAATCGGTTTTTAGCTGGTGGAGCTATCGGTCAAAAGACTGGACCGTCAATGATCGGGGACGGCGCTTGGATCATGTTTGGGTCACTGAACCGCTCAAAAGTAAAATTGCCGATGCCCATATTTTCAGAGACGCCAGAAGTTGGGAGAAACCATCGGACCATGTGCCCATAACGATCACGTTTAAACTTTAGAAAATCAGTCCTGCACCTGGCCCGCCAAAACAACCAAATCCACTTGGTAATCAACACCCTCGACGTCACGGGCCGGCAGAGACCTAAAGTTCTGAGTGTCACTGTCATAGCCCCGCTCCCGGGCCCGGGCAATGACTTCGGCTGAGGCGAGGGCGCGCACGTTTTCAACTTTCGTATGCTTTTCAATCTTAGCTGACAAGTTAACGCAGTCACCTAAAATGGTGTATTCCAATCGCTCCTCATCACCGATAATGCCAAAGACAATGGTGCCTGAGGTGACAGCAATGCCGACATTGATCGGCTCGAGACCCTCCGAGCGGCGCTCAGTGTGCCACGCATCCGCCGCCTCAATAAGCTCGGCTGTCGACGCCAATACATCAGCGGCATAGGTTGTGCTTTCCTTGACCGAGCCAAAAGAGGCAATAATGCCATCGCCCTCGAACCGGTCTATCACGCCGTTATGCTTTCTGATAATCGGCACCATGCGGGATTGATAATCAACGATGAGACAGATTAAATCATCGGGCGACAAATTTTGCGCAAAAGGCGTAAAGCCGCGGAGGTCCATCATTAGGATGGCAGCCTCCCGCTCCACTCCCTCGCCGAGCGACACCTCTTGTTCGGCCGTCGCCATTTGCTCGATCACAGCCGGGGCAAAAAACCGCGACAAAGACCTGGCAGTATCGCCCTCGGTAACCGATCGCTCCAACAAACCCCTGGCCCGGGAAATCGCCAGGGCCAGAATGCCGGTTACCATAAGGATCGAAATTATTTTATCCAGTTCACCGCCAATCAGCACCGAGTTGGTTGTAAGGTATTGGACATAGTCCCGCGTAATCATTGGGTTGCCGGGTTCGGCTAAAATAACATAGACGAACATTAAAACCCAACTGACAGCCGAGACACCGCCGGCCAAAATAACGTAGCGCGCCTCAAACCGCAGCGCCCTTAGCGCAATAAAAATAAAAATGTAGAGTAGGGTTGGCGCTTTCAGATAAAACGATGGGGGCTGATCATACTGCAGATGAAAACTCCAAATCGTAATCATCAGCAGGGCAATATCGGCAATTACGGAAAGGCTGATAAACCAGCCCGGCAAAGAATGGCGGTAAACCAGATAGAGCCGCATAAGCGTAAACAGAAAATAGGTCGCCAGAATATAGGGCACCAGGCGCACAGTTTCGCTGATCGAAAACGCGGTGGGTGAAACGGCGTAAAGAACGGAAAAAATACTGACGATGGCAAGCTGAATCCAGCCAATAAGCTTTTCGCTATCCTGTTGCTGCTGTTGAATATTGGCGCGAATGCGGTCCGGCAAAAGCCGCCGCTCAGCATTTCCCCATAATATCCGGCCCAATACAGGCAGCATTCCTCACCTCTTATTTAAAGGTCCTATTAAAAAAAGGAGTCTACCCAATTTTTACTTAAGTTACATGCCGGATTTTTAAGGCACCAATCGATAGCCGTTAGGCTCGGTCACCAAAAGAACCGCATTGGACGGATCGCGCTCAATCTTTTGGCGCAACCGATAGACGTGAGTTTCCAATGTGTGGGTCGTGACACCGGCATTGTAACCCCAAACCTCGCCCAAAATCACATCACGTCCAACAACCCGCTCACCAGCCAAATACAAAAACTTAATGATCGACGTTTCTTTATCGGTTAGGCGCACTTTCTTGTCATTCTCTAAATCCAGCATCAGCTTGCCGGCAGGGCGAAAGCTGTAGGGACCGATTTGGAACACAGCATATTCACTTTGTTCGTGCTCGCGGACATGAGCCCTAAGCCGAGCCATGAGGACGCCAATACGAAACGGCTTCGTAACATAGTCATTAGCACCCGCATCCAGTCCCAAAATGGTATCGGCATCGGTATCGGCGCCGGTCAGCATTATGATGGGTGACTTGACCCCATTGCGCCGCATGACCCGGCAAACCTCACGCCCATCCATATCCGGCAAGCCGACATCCAATAAAATCATGTCATAATATTGGTTTTTGGCGATCTCGATCGCTTCTGTGCCGCTTTCCGCGCCGTCGGTGACAAACTCTTCGTGAATTTCCAACTGCTCAGCCAACATCTGACGTAGATCTTCATCATCATCAACAACCAGAACTCTTCTTCCTGCGGTCATGCTATCGTCCTATATCAAAATTCAACGGGTTAATCGAAATCGCTTATTCTTTTTCACTTATAATAACGGGTTGAACGCTCAAGTTACACCCATTCGCCTGTAATTGCCCAATAATTACCCAATATACATCATAGAACTACCGCGTAATCATTTGGACTGTCAGTTTTACTGGGTAAAAATTACCGGGGAGAAGCTAGAATTAAGCAACGCCAAAAAAGGGACCCAAAAAAGACATTGAAAACATTACATATTATCTAAGTATTCTGTGGCACCGGTTTTGCAAATCCCTAATTCATAAAAATCGATCAATAATAATTGAACGGGATAAAAATAATGATGGCGCATGCTGGCAGCGCAACGGTGGAAATGGCATTATTGGAGCCAAATCAGGCCCAAAAACACAACCCGGTTGCTTTAAATAACGATCCGAATCCAGAAAATAGTAAGGAATTTCAACCGTTTGGCCAAGATGGTCTAACCTTTTGGGATTTTCTCGACATTATTAATCCTCTCCAACATATACCGGTCATTTCGACATTGTATCGATCTATCACCGGCGATGAAATTGACCCGGCTGCCAAAATTGCCGGCGGAACGCTGTATGGCGGGCCGATTGGTGCGGTTTCCTCCTTGGTAGATGTTGCTGTGGATTATGGTACGGGGAAAGACATTGGCGAACATGCGATGGCATTGATCAGAGAGGATTCCCAGCCGCTTGAAACGGCTCAAAACACCATAAATGGGGCGGCAATGCGGAATAATTCGTCTGCTTCATCATCAAATCCCTATTTAGCCAGAGCTGGAGTAGCGTCAGAAATAACAGAGATTCCGGTGCAGGTTTCGTCTTTTGCCGCGCCAAACGCTGTGGTGGTGCAAGATTTAGCGCAAAGTGCCGGCATGTCAGGCATACCCATCGCAAAACAAACCTATGCGGATCAAATTGCCGCCTATGGGCCAAAATATACTACCGTCAAAAAAGTAGCCGAAGCGTCGCCGGACCTCGGTCTATTGGCTGATATTAAAGTGCTGGAGCGCGAAGGACTTATTACCAAAGCAGCAAAGGATCAAGCCGGCACGACACCTGCCAAATCCCAGCCACTTGATCTTTCACCCCGCTATAGCGCGGATCTACCTGGAGAAGCGATAGGGCAGAGTAAAAACCCGGAATTCAATGCACGCCTGAAAAAAGCCGAGGCCGCTTATCAAAAACTGGCGACAACAAATGACAGCTGGTTGGTAAACTCCATCATGAGCGGCATGGACGGTCTGGAGAAAATGGCACCCAAACCAAGCGAAGCAAAAACTGGGGATGTTAATTCAGATATCTCGGCCAGTCTTCATTAAGACTTTAGCTTTTCACCCCAATAGGCAATAGTCCTGCCATGAGCGGAGAAATGAGCATCCAGGTCCGGCCGGGCGGCCTGCTTATTTGGCAGGGAAAAACCTATGAATGTGCGCTTGGCAAATCTGGCATAACGTCAGCTAAACAAGAAGGCGATGGGGCAACGCCGGTTGGCTTTTATCCCCTGCGTGAAGTGTTCTACCGACCGGACCGACTGGCCCAGCCGGCGACCGACCTGCCACTTACCCAACTAAACCCAGCAGATCACTGGTGCGATGATCCGGATCATGCTGACTACAATCAGAAAGTCGTGCATCCTCATAGGGGGCGGGTCGAAGAGCTCTGGCGCCAAGACGCGGTTTATGATGTGATTGTTGTGATCGGCTATAACGATAAGCCTGCCCTAAAAGGCAAAGGCAGCGCGATTTTTATGCATATAGCAAAACAAGCTAACAATGGAAAACTCGAGCCAACCGAGGGCTGTGTTGCCTTAAGGCGCGACGACTTATTGGAAATCCTGGAAGGGCTCACGCCCAAATGCCAGATAGAAATCTTTGACAGCTAGCTGCCGTCAAAGGTTTCAAAATTCTCGATCCGGACATTAAAAGCAATCGTGATCCGCTCGCTCGATCCTTGATAGGGATTTACCATATGACGAAGCCAGGCCGGAAAACAATAAAGCCGACCGGCTTCCGGTGGAAAAGAGAGCCGTTGACCAAATGGATTGCCCGGCACGGGAACCATCTCCACGCCATGGCGAGGATCATAAAACTCTATATGACCAGCAGCATCATTTTCCGCTTGAGCCGCCTCATCACTGCCCGTTTGAATATAATAGACACCGGACCACGCACAGCCTGGATGGGTATGAGAACGATGATAGCCGCCATCTCGTAAAATATTAGCCCAGGCTATAAATGTGGTATCTGCGCCGAATTGATCGGCCTCCATGCCAGTTGATACCTTGGTCATCTCCGTTACCGCTTCAGTGATAAATCCAACAAGCGTCCTAATCTCCGGATAATCCCAGTTATGAACATCATCAGAAGAGTGCCAGCCACCAGTGACGCTCTTGGCATTGCCGGTATCAATCTTTTCTTTCTCATGAATGATTTCAACCAAACGGCGGTTTAATTCCTCGGTATTATCAAATTTGCGATCAAATATCGGCGTTGGCCAAGCCAGGCGAACGCCATTTTCCAATTCAATTTTAAGTTTCACTGATCAATCCCAATAGCTTCCCTATTCACGGGGCACCGTAGCGTAAATAAAGCCGCTTTAAAAATTAATTTGAGGTTTGTTTTTGCCAATAATCTGACCTCGGACCAAAAATAGCTGTACCAACCCGAACATAGGTCGCGCCAAATTGAATGGCGGTTTCATAATCTGAACTCATGCCCATGCTCAATTCAGCTAAATTATTTCGCTCGGCGATTTCCCGCAACAGCGCGAAGTGGAGAGCCGGCTCTTCATCAACCGGTGGAATACACATCAAGCCAATAATCGGCAAATTTAACTCTTCCCGACAGCGCTTGATAAAATTATTTGCATCCTTTGGCAACACTCCGGCCTTTTGTGGCTCCTCGCCCGTGTTCACTTGAATAAAGCAATTGGGTCGACGGCCAACTTCATCCATATGGCGTGCCAAAGCCGTCGCAAGTTTTGGACGGTCAACCGTTTCGATGACATCAAATAGACCAACAGCCAAAGCCGCTTTGTTGCGCTGCAGGGGGCCGATTAAATGCAATTGGGCGTCTGGAAAATTCTCTTTCAACGTCGGCCATTTGGCTTCTGCCTCTTGAACTCGGTTTTCGCCAAATATTTTCTGGCCGGATTTCAGAGCAACTTCAATGACGTCTGGTCCATGAGTTTTGGAAACAGCGACAAGCTTTACCGAGCCACCATTACGCTCGGTAGCCACCAGCGCTGCAGTGATTGAGGCTCTAACCGTTGCTAAATTTTCTTCGATTGGTACCTGTGACATCATCAAATGTTTTAGTCCTAATTTTAAATACGCTATGGTGTTTTGCCATGAGCACACACTCTTTACCAACTATTGCCCGTTTGCTCAATTCCCGAGCCGGGCCCTCACCATTGCCAGCGCTTTTATATATGACAGATGCAGAGCGGGTTCCCAATCCTCTGCCCGTCATAGACCAATTAACGCCGGGAAGTGGTGTTATATTTCGTCACTATACATCAATTAATAGACTAGAACTATCCTATAAAATCAAAGACTTATGTAGCAAACGGAGATTGTTGTTCTTGGTGGCTGGCGATATTTCCCTGGCTCAATCTCTCAATGCAGATGGCCTTCATTTGCCAGAATATCTAGTAAATAATACGCCTTTAAGCGTAAGAATTTGGCGCCAACGTCCGGGAAAACTTTTAACCGCGGCCACCCATAGCCAACGATCGCTCCAAAAAAGTCAAACTCTGGGCGTTGATGCCGCCTTACTATCACCTATTTTCCCAACGGCCAGTCACCCAGAATCCTTGACACCTAACAATGTGCTCGGATCCCTAGGATTGATGAAGATGTGTCTCAACTCACCGGTACCTATATATGCGTTAGGGGGAATTTCAGATAATAATGCCTGCCAATTGCTAAAATGCCCAGTCATTGGGATTGCAGGGATCAGTGGCATTGCGGATAATGGCATTGCTTGAAATAGAATTATTGCCAGAGCAAATAGGATTACAATGAATCGCAAAGAAAGACGGCGGCTCGAAAAAGAGGCCAAAAAACAAGCCAAACAAACCGCGTCAACTAATGCGTCTGGACCGGTAGCTGCGAGTCGGGATGAGCCAAAGAATGTAAGTAATTTGCTGTTCGATCATGCAATGAATTCAGCCTCAGCACAAAAAGAGGGTGCGCTAACACAACAGCTCGACTGGGAATTACAGCAGATCTCAGACCAGTTAAACAATGGCTTTACCGGGGACGCTCTTAAATCTTGTCAAAAATTAGATGATCTTTACCCCAATAATGCCGACATTCAGCACCTTTCTGGCATTGCCTATTTCATGAACCAGGATTGGGTTCGCGCCACACAGTGTTTTGAAGCGGTTATTTCTCAACACCCCAATAATGACCAAGCGTTAAATTACCTTGGTGATCTGGCAATCGAAAAAAATGAGCTAAACCAAGCCGAGGATTACTTCCGGCGGGCTGGTAAAATCATCCCCGAAGATCAGGCAACGCTGCAACGCCTCGCCTATGTGCTGCAACGCCTGGAAAAAATGGAAGAGGCAGCAAAAATTTATCGCCAGTTGATTGGCCAGGATCCCAATTCGGCAGAAATCCATCTTAATTACGGCTATGCTTTGTTTAAATGCGATCAGATTAGCGAAGCTGTCACGGAATATCGTGCGGCAATAAAATTAGACCCCAATTTGAGCCTAGCTTATATTAACCTCGGTATGGCGCTTTCCGGATTGGATGAAGATGAAGACGCCATCAATGCTTTTCGCCACGGTTTAGATGCCCTGCCAAAACATGTTGAAGGTTTGTTTGGCCTGGCGCGTTGCCTGAGGGCGCAAGATGAATATCAAAAAGCCGCAGATTATTTCCAAAAGGCATTAAATCTCGCACCGGATCGAACTCAGGTTTATTGGGAACTGGGCTATAGTCTTGAACTGGCAGGAGATAAAGCAGGCGGACAAGCGGCTTATGAAAAGTGCCTCAACCATCACCCTGATCATAGTGTTGCCCAACATTTATTGGATTCTCTAATGGGCAACACAACCGAAACCGCGCCGCAGGATTATATTCAGGAATTATTTGATGATTATGCCGACAGTTTTGATGACAATCTGGTCAATGAACTAAACTATGTTGTACCCGGTCTGTTAAATACCGAGCTTGAGACTTTAAAACTTGATCAACCCTTACGCTCTGTTCTAGATCTTGGCGGTGGCACCGGGCTGGTTGCGGTTGAAATCAATAAGCACGTAGATTCCGCATCCGGCGTTGTTCATGGTGTTGATTTATCTTCTGGCATGATTGATATCGCCGTTCAAAATAACCGCTATCATGAAACTTTTGTCTCAGATATCGGTGAATTTCTTGATGATGTAGGGCAGGGTTTATCGCAATACGAATTGATTTTGGCCGGTGATGTCTTCGTCTATATTGGCAATTTGGAGCAGATTTTTAATGGTGTTTACCAGCGGCTCGGCAAAAACGGATTGTTTCTCTTTACTGTCGAGCAATCGCCAAGTGAAAATTACACCCTCCAATCAACGGGGCGATTTGCACATAGTAAGACTTATGTCGAAGAGCTGGCAAATAAATCTGGTTTTGAAGTATTAAGTATCAGAAAGATCATTCCCCGAAAAGATGGCGACACGGAAATCGATGGATATCTTGTTAGTCTACAAAAACGCTAGCGAAGAACGTCTAAACCTTAGTTTCAAAAATTTGGCATAGAAAAAGGGGAGCGGTAAACCGCTCCCCTAAATTCTGTATAAAGTGTCTTTCTAACTTAGAAGGATACTTTGATACCGCCGATCGCAGCCCAACCGGAGTTGTTGCTGGAATCTGCAGTTGTCTCATCGTCCCAATCAACGTGGACGACGGTACCAACCAAGCTAACACCTGGACCCATGGTGTAAGAACCACCAAGAGCAATTTTGGTCACTTCATCATCACCAGAAACAGCGGCGGTCTGAGGTGTCGTTGCGTTGAAGTATTGAACGCCAACACCGAAAGGTCCGCTCTTGTAAGAAACGCCTGCGTCAAATACCTCGGCACCATTTGCTGTCGAAGTTCCATCAGCATCTTTAGTTTCTTTATAAGAACCACCAACAGTGATCGCACCAAAACCAAGCAAAACACCACCACGCCAATTGGTTGTTGATGTAGCTGCATTGCCGTGTTTCTCGAAGTAGGCGACGTCAGCTTTAACATTTACGCTACCCAATTTATTTTCATAAGAAACAATGGCATCAAAACTCTGTGCTTCGGTTCCAGCAGTACCACCAACAGCTGGCATGGTATCAGCGTTAGCGCTAGATGGCTCATAAGAAGCACCAACACGGAAACCGCTGAACTTAGGAGTGATATACAACAATTTCATATTATCACCGCCACCGATATGGGTGGAGTTTTGTTTAATAGCGTTTGCAACAGCTGAAGGTTTGATGATCCAGTTATTGGTGTCTGGGTTACCGAGACCAATTGCGCCGCCAAGTGGAGCAGCATGCTTCAGAGTAAACGTCGCAGCTTTTTGGCTACCAATACGGATATCACCAAAACCACCGGTCAGTTTAACATAAGTTTCGTCAACCTGGGTACCGTTGTTTTTCTGATCAGTTTCCAATTGGATAACAACAGAAACGCTGATACCGTTATCAAGCTTCGTTGTACCTTTGAAGTGAACTTCTGAATCATTTACGATATTGAAGGCGTCATAATGGGTACGTGAAGTGTTGCTTGCAGTTGTTTCATAAGAACCGCTATTGGAAGCAAAACCAATCAAAGACTTCATAGAACCGCTAACTTTGATTTGCATTTTTTTAGCTTTTTCAGCGGCCATTGCGTCAGTGGCACCAAATGCCAATACGCCAGCAGCTGCAAGAGCTGTCGTCATGTAAAGTGACTTTTTCATTTTAGAACTCCTAATTATCCCTCACCCCGAGGGCAGACATTGCCCAAAAAAAGATGGTTGAAGAATTTCAATCAGCGACATAAAGCCATGAGTTCAGTTTTGGGTCAAGAGTAAGAACGATCAAAATCACACAAAAAGTCATCTTTGTGATAAATATACATCACTCTTAAGGGGCTGTATTTACGTGTGTTTTTAGTTGCACCAGCAATTGTGACTTTTTTACAACAGGTTGGCATGGGGTCTTTGATTTATGGCGAAAATTTTGTCAATAATGCGTAAAATAAGTTTGAAGGGGCGAAACAATGGCTGCCTTGTAGTGGCTTAAAAAACTGGGTTTTATGATTTAATTAAGGTATAACACGCCAGACAAGGAAGATATTATGATTTTCACTGCTTTTTTAAGCCATTAGACAAAAGATTTTGTATTATGATCAATAAGTTACCTGGATTTATCAAAAATATTGGATATCCGGCCATGTTGTCTGGATTTCTATTTTTAGCTGCCTGTGAAGGTGGAACCGTGCCAGATTTAGAGACATATGATGGTGAAGTCGTCGATGTCAGTAAGCGGGAGACAATATTCGGTGAGGGCGGTGGATTAAATTTCGGCGGGCCAGATAAACCCAGAGCGGGAGCCGGAGGTGGAGGCTCAGGAATTGGGGTGAACGCTTATTTATGGCGAGCAACGCTCGATACCATGTCGGTTTGGCCAATAACGTCCGCGGATCCCTTTGGCGGAGTTGTTATAACTGATTGGTATGCGCCGCCTTCAACGCCAAATGAACGCTTTAAAATGAACATTTATATCTTAGATCGGGCCCTGCGCGCTGATGGCGTGCGAGTCTCGGTATTTAGGCAGGTCAAAAATAGATCCGGCAATTGGCTCGATTCAAATGTTCAGCCGAACACGGCAACAAAATTAGAGGATGCAATCCTTATGCGGGCGCGACAGTTCCGCAATCGCAGTGCGCAATAAATTCAGAGTTCACCGCAATTTTCTTTAACCAATATCAGAGCTTGTTATATAAGGCCGTAATTGTTTATCAACCGGCACGACCTAACGTGAATGAACGAATTTTAAGACTCCGAGGAGACCGTAAGCTCTAATGGCCCGCTATAACTTCAAAGAAGCGGAATCCCGCTGGCAAAAAACCTGGCAAGATAACAAGTGTTTTGAAGTAACTGAAACACCTGATCTGCCAAAATATTATGTCTTGGAAATGTTTCCTTATCCTTCAGGACGCATCCATATGGGGCATGTCCGCAATTATACGCTAGGCGATCTCGTTGCCCGTTACAAAAAAGCCCGCGGCTTTAATGTGCTTCATCCCATGGGCTGGGACGCCTTCGGCCTGCCGGCCGAAAATGCCGCCATCGCCAATAATGTACCGCCTGCCGAATGGACCCAGCAAAATATTGCAACCATGCGGGATCAGCTTAATTCGATGGGATTGTCCTATGATTGGAGCCGGGAACTCGCAACCTGCACGCCGGATTATTATGCCCATGAACAAAAAATGTTTTTGGACTTCATTGAAGCCGGGCTGGCTTATCGGAAAGAATCATGGGTCAATTGGGATCCTGAGGAAAATACCGTCCTCGCCAATGAGCAGGTCATTGAAGGACGGGGCTGGCGCTCAGGTGCCCTGGTTGAAAAAAAGCAACTTACCCAGTGGTTCCTAAAAATCACCGAATATGCCGATGACCTGTTGAACTCGATTAAGGAATTAGAGCGCTGGCCGGATCGCGTACGGATCATGCAGGAAAACTGGATTGGCCGCTCGGAAGGTATGCGGGTCAAGTTCCAACTGACCGACCGCGAAGATCATTTGGAAGTATTCACCACCCGCGCCGATACGCTTTTTGGTGCTTCTTTCTGTGCAATATCTGCCAATCATCCTTTGGCCGAACAGCTTGGAAAAGAAAGCGAAGAGCTTGCCGACTTTATCGCCGAATGTAATCGACTGGGCACCAGTGAAGCAGCGATCGAGACGGCCGAAAAACAGGGCTTCGATACCGGTCTTGCCGTAATGCATCCCTTTGCCGATGATCAAACGCTGCCGGTCTATGTCGCCAATTTTGTTCTTATGGAATATGGTACCGGCGCAATCTTTGGCTGCCCGGCGCATGATCAACGGGATTTGGATTTTGCCCGCAAATATGAGCTGCCCGTCATTCCCGTCGTCGCACCTAAAGATGCGGACCCAAAATCCTTTGTTGTCGGCGATGTCGCTTTTGTCGAAGAAGGTATTCATATCAATTCAGATTTTCTCGACGGGACCTCGATCGAAGAAGCAAAGCCTATTGTCGCTGATAAACTTGAGGCGCTGTGTGCCGGCACGCGGGAGATAAATTATCGCCTACGTGATTGGGGAATTTCCCGCCAGCGCTATTGGGGCTGTCCGATCCCGATTATCAATTGCGAAAATTGCGGCACCATGCCGGTACCGGAAGACCAATTGCCGGTTGAGCTGCCGATAGATATCAGTTTTGACCAGCCTGGCAATCCGCTTGATCATCATCCAAGCTGGAAGCATGTTGACTGCCCAAGCTGTGGCAAACCTGCCGAGAGAGAAACCGATACCTTTGATACGTTTTTTGAAAGTTCATGGTACTTTGCCCGTTTCTGTTCACCTCATGCCGATGAGGGATTGAACAAAGCTGCGGTCGATTATTGGCTGCCGGTTGATCAGTATATTGGTGGTATCGAACACGCTGTATTGCATCTGCTTTATTCCCGCTTCTTCACCAGAGCACTACAAAAATGCGGTTATCTGGATGTCAAAGAACCCTTTGCCGGGCTAATGACCCAGGGCATGATTTGTCATGAAACCTACCAAGACAGCAATGGTGCCTGGCTATTGCCGGATGCTGTTGTGAAAAACGAGGCTGGAGATTTGGTAACCGCAGAGACCGGCGATCCGGTGACGCTCGGGCGCTCCGAAAAAATGAGCAAATCAAAAAAGAATGTCGTCGATCCGGAAATTATTATTTCTGAATACGGCGCCGATACCGCGCGTCTGTTTATGCTGTCAGACAGCCCGCCCGATCGGGATCTCGATTGGACCGAAGCGGGCATCGAAGGGGCATGGCGCTACATTAACCGTCTCTGGCGGATGATAGATGAGCCCAATACCTCGATTGGCGAACAGGGTGCAGCAATGCCCGGCGACATCTCAGAAGATGTTGAAAAAGTTCGCCGCAATGTGCATCAAACGGTGCATGCCGTCAGCGATGATCTTGATAAATTTCACTTTAATAAAGCGGTCGCCCGAATTCGCGAGCTAACCAATGCACTGGATGGTATGAATTCCGCGAGTGCGGGTGCCTCCTGGGTCTATCGAGATGGTATGGAAACAGTGGTTAAATTGATCGCTCCGATCATGCCGCATATCGCCGAAGAGATGTGGCAGTCGCTTGGCCATAAAAATTATGTTATCGAAACGCCCTGGCCGGGCTATGATGAAACCCTGCTGGTCGAAGATACTGTTACTGTCGGCGTTCAAGTAAATGGTAAGATGAGAGGCACTGTTGATTTGCCAAAAGATTGTGATCAAGCAGCGGCCGAGGACGTTGGCCTGAAACTTGACACGGTTGTTAAGGCAATAGATGGAAAAGACATCCGGAAAATTATTTTTGTACCGAATAGGATATTAAACATTGTTGTTTAAAAGCACTTTTGTCTTTTTGGGATTGTTTGTCCTCACTGGATGTGGCTTCCAACCAATCTATGGAGCCGGTACCAATTCTGTCTTTGAAACTGAAATGCGGCATATTGAAATTAGCCCAATCAAAGATCGCATTGGCCAACAATTGAGAAATGAGCTTGAACAACGCATAACCCCAAAGGGACGGGCCCGTGTTGCCAAATACAGTTTAAAAGTGACCCTGAACGAAAGTCGGCAGGGCTTAGCAGTTAAAAAATCTGAGATTGCCACACGTGCAAATTTAAATCTTCGGGCCAGCTATAACATAGTCGAAAAATCGAGCGGCGCGGTCATTGCTACCGGTAATAGCCGCATGGTCACCAGCTACAATATCCTAACCAAAACCTTTGCCACTTTAATGGCCGAAAAAGACGCCCGTAGTCGAGCGGTTCGAGAAATTAGCGTAGACATCACGAGTAAAATTGCGGCATTCTTTAAGCTGAACCGCAATAAGACCACGGATGCCAAGTGAAATTTAACGCTGGAAAAACCGCAGCCTTCTTAAAACAACCTGACCCCGCCATTCGCGCCGTTCTTATTTATGGAACCGATCAGGGCTTAATCCATGAGCGCGCCCAACTGCTGGCAAAATCTATTGTTGAGGATTTGAACGATCCTTTCAGGGTCAGCGAATTAACCGGCGGCGAAATTAAATCCGATCCGGCACGCTTAATCGATGAAGCATCGGCGCAATCTTTAATCGGGGGTGATCGGGTTGTTTTGGTGAAACTTGGCGGCGAGGATATTTCTAAGCCTTTGCTGCAATATCTTGATGAAGACGTTCAAAGCTCGCTGGTTATATTGGAAGCAGGGGAGATGACACCGCGCTCGCCGGTGCGGAAATTAATTGAGAAAAGCGACTGTGCCGGCGCTATCGCCTGCTATTCAGACGATCTATCTGCCCTAGGTTCCTTGATCGATACAGTGATGCGAGAAAATCAAAAATCTATCAGCTCAGATGCAAAGTCCTATTTGTTCAGCAATCTAGGATCCGACCGCATGGTATCCAGAGGCGAACTTGAAAAGCTCATCACCTATGCTGGCGAGCAGACAGAAATTAATTTGGACGATGCCATCGCCGCCGTAGGTGACAATGGGGCCCTCTCGATTGATGAAATAATTTACGCGGTCGCCGATGGTAATCAAGCCTCATTAGAGAAAAATCTGTCCCGCGCTTTTGTTGAAGGAACTTCACCAATAGCCGTTTTGCGAGCCGGCATTCGCCATTACCAACGGCTGCATCTAGCCTCTGGTCATATGCTAAATGGGCAATCTTCAACGCAGGCTGTGAAGGCTTTAAAGCCGCCGGTTATTTTTCTATTCGCCGATCGCTTTAAACGGCAACTTGACCGCTGGTCCGGCAGTAAAATTGAGCGCGCCTTATCTGTCCTGACCGAAGCCGAGGTTAATTGCAAATCAACCGGCCTGCCAGATGAAGCAATTTGTGGTCGTGCTTTGATGAGTTTATCGCAAGCCGCCCGCCATTAATTAGAAAAATCTAATATAATATTAATCTTTAGATTTGGCTGGCTCGTCAAAAGGGTCACCGTCTTCAAGTGGGGTGCTTTCAATCAAGCTGTCGAGGTCTTCGTCGCTCAGACTAAAATCACCCGACAAATCGATGACCTCAACCTCATCGCTATCATCGTCATCCAATTGAGCGCCGGCCTCCAATTGAGCGATCGCGTCATCGACGTCATCGGGAATTCCAGCCCCTGCATCTCCCGGCTCGTCCGGCAGATCGAGATCAGCCAGCCCGGCTTCGTCCAAATCTCCTTCGATGGGATCTTCTGCCGGCACAGACGAAATTGAATTACCATGCTTGCCATCGCTCAAACGATGCAGGATGTCATCAAGCTGCTCAAGCGTGTCGTAAGAAATCTTTAGTTGCCCGCCCGACATCTTGAAATCAATTTCAACTTTAAGGCCAAGAAAGTTTGAGAGATCATGTTCGAGCGCCAGAATATTGGCGTCTTTCTCAGAAACCGCCGCGCTCTTTTTTGACTTTGTTGATGCACCATCTCCTCCAGAAGGCTGACATAGCTTTTCCGTTTGGCGCACGTTCAATCCACGCTTCACAACTTTTTTAGCAAGCCCAACAGGGTCGTCTGCATTTAAAAGCGCGCGCGCATGGCCGGCGGTCAACTCACCCAGCCGTAACATATCTTTTACAGGATCCGGCAAATTTAGCAGCCGCATCATATTGGCGACATGGCTTCGACTTTTACCCAAAATTTTAGCGAGCTCTTCTTGGGTGTGGGTAAACTCATCAACCAGGCGGCGATAACCTTCAGCTTCTTCCAAAGGCGATAAATTTTCGCGTTGGAGGTTTTCCACCAAACCAATTTCAAGCGCTTCAACGTCGGAGAAGTCACGCAGCAAAATGGGCACTTCATGAAGTTGCGCTAATTGGGCGGCACGCCAGCGTCGCTCACCGGCGATGATCTCAAATCCATCCGCATGATCCGGATGGGCCCGCACTAAAATTGGCTGAAGGATTCCAAGCTCCCGGATGGAGCCGGCGAGCTCTTCAATTTCAGGATCACTGAAAACCTGGCGCGGCTGGTACCGACCGGGATAAATATTCTCGATCGGCGCAGTCTGGTCTGAGGTGGTAGGAGAGGGTCCAGCTGATTTCACCGGGGCTTTACCGCTCGCGACATCTTCATCGCCGCCGCCCAATAAAGCAGCGAGACCTTTACCTAGTGTTTTTTTCGGGCTTTTTACCATTTCTATATCGCCAACATTTTTTCACGTTTTAAAACTTCGCTCGCCAGATGGATGTAAGCTTGGCTGCCAGCGCAAGCTGTATCGTAAAGCAGCACGGGCTTGCCATAGGATGGCGCTTCGGACACGCGGACATTTCTTGGGATGACGGTGTCATAAACAATGTCGCCAAAGAACTCGCGAACATCAGTGGCCACCGCCTCTGATAGATTGTTTCTGGAATCAAACATGGTCAGGACAATGCCTTGGATTTCCAAATCAGGGTTGTAGGCTTTCTTAATCCGATCAATCGTTCGCACCAAATGGCTGACACCTTCGAGCGCAAAAAATTCGCATTGCAGCGGAACCAAAACCGCGTCTGCCGCGTTCAATGCATTGACCGTCAAAAGGCCGAGCGCCGGTGGACAGTCAATTAGGACATAATCATAGCCCTCCAACTGACCAGCCAGGGCCGACTTTAGACGGAACAAGCGGTCTTCAAACTCAATAAGTTCAATCTCTGCACCAGACAAATCGACGCCGGAGGACACCACAGACAGGCCCGGGATCACGGTATCTAATATCGCTTCATCTAAAGTCGCCTCACCGATCATGACATGATAGGCATTAATTTGCCGCTCTGCCTGTTCAATCCCAAGGCCAGTGCTGGCATTTCCCTGCGGATCCAGATCCAACACCAAAACGCGTTTTCGAACTGCCGCCAGTGCCGTCGCGAGATTAATGGTTGTCGTCGTTTTACCGACGCCACCTTTTTGGTTAGCAATCGCGATGATCCGTGGTTTCTGGTCTGAGACTTGAGCTTCAGCAAAAGAGTCGGGCGAATCGCTGTGTAAATCATTATCCATCACTGGGTGACAGCTTCCTTATTTCTAGTAAAACCCCGTTTAAAGATCCACCTTCGGGATTTTTACCTGTATCGGCAAGAGAAGGTTTGATTTGAACCTCCATAGTCCACCTTTTTTGCGATTGGGTCAATTCTTGATCAAAGCTTTCACCCTTTAAAAACAGGCAGGTTCCACCCTCGGCTAAAAGCGGATAACTCCACTTAAGCAGATCGTCAAGGGGAGCCAACGCTCGAGCCGATACATAGGCCGCGCTATTTTTTTTCGGAAAATCTTCAATGCGGCCTTTAAAAACTTGCGCGGCGCACCCGGTTTGACGAATAACTTCACCCAGGAAGCTGCATTTTTTCTGATTGGATTCGATGAGCGTTACATCTTTCGCCCCAAGAATGGACAGCACGAGCCCCGGAAATCCCGCCCCACTGCCAAGATCCAACAAGCGCGCCTTAGGATCCGCAAGGTGAGAGTATAGCTGAGCGGAATCCAGCAAATGACGGCGCCAGACATCGGCGACGGTATTGGGTCCGACCAAATTGATCCGGCGCTGCCATTTAATTAAGAGATCAACGTAGGCAGACAACTTATCGAGTGTTTCACGTGAAACATCGGTTAGGTCGGCAAAAGCTTCTTTGGATAGAATTTGTTCCATTTTCTCAAATACAGCTCTGTTTCACGTGAAACATTGAATAAAATTTACGCTGCATTTCTAGCTTTACGTCGCACATAACCCAATAATGCTGTCAAAGCCGCGGGCGTTACGCCTGAAATACGGGCCGCCGCACCGAGGGTTGTTGGCCGAGTGGCTTCCAACTTAGCGCATATTTCATTGGAAAGGCCGCCGATTAATTTGAAATCAACGTCATCGGGGATCAGTAGGGACTCATCGTTTCGAAAAGCTCGGATATCCGTTTCCTGGCGATCCATATAACCAGAGTATAGTCCCATGATCTCAATTTGCTCAGCGATCACGGGAGAAAGCCCGGCTAATTCCGGCCACATTTCTGCCGCCCGTTTTATATTCATTTCTGGATAACGCAGGACATCTAATACGTTTCGCCTGACTCCATCTTGATTAATTTTCAAGCCCAGCTTAGCCAGTTCATTGGGCGTCTTATTGAGGGTCTCAGCCAATTCGATGGCGTGGGTGAGCTCTGAGAATTTCTGCTCAAACACCTGTTGGCGCGCGCTGGAAACACAACCAATCTCAATCCCCTTTGGTGTTAGCCGCTGATCAGCATTGTCCGCCCGCAGTTGCAAGCGATATTCAGCGCGCGAGGTAAACATCCGGTAGGGCTCACTGGTGCCCAATGTCACCAGATCATCAATCAACACACCAATATAGGCATCGGCCCGATCAACATTGATCGGCTCAGACCCGCCTATATTATCACTGGCAGAGCGCGCAGCATTAATACCGGCAATGAGGCCTTGCGCGCCGGCTTCTTCATAGCCCGTCGTACCATTGAGTTGGCCGGCAAAATAGAGCCCGGGAACTTTCCGGGTTTCCAGCGTCGGATAAAGCTCCCTCGGATCAACATAGTCATATTCAATTGCATAGCCCGGTTGGGTCATCACTGCGTTTTCCAACCCAGGTATTGTCTTCAACAAATCGAGTTGAACGTCTTCTGGCAGTGATGTCGAAATTCCATTGGGATAGACCGTGTCATCATCCAGGCCTTCCGGCTCAAGGAAAATTTGATGGCGCTCGCGGTGAGCGAAGCGCACGACCTTATCCTCAATCGATGGACAATATCTCGGTCCGGTGCCTTCAATTTGCCCGGAATATATTGGCGCCCGATCTAAATTTGCAGTGATCAGCGCATGCGAGGCAGGGGTCGTCTCGGTGATATAACAGGAAATTTGCGGCGTGGTGATTTTATCAGTGAGATAAGAAAACGGCACGGGCGGCGTATCGCCGGGCTGCTCAACCAAAGAATTCCAGTTAATTGTTTTGCCATCAAGCCGCGGCGGGGTACCGGTTTTAAGCCGGCCCAGGCGAAACCCAAGGCGCTCAAAGGTCGATGATAAACCAAGCGACGGTGCTTCGTTCACGCGGCCTGCTGGGATCTTGACCTCTCCCATATGGATCAAACCACGCAAAAATGTACCGGTGGTTATGATAACCTTGGGCGCCAGCAGCTCTTCGCCGTCACCGGTCACCAGGCCTTTGAGCTGACCTTGATCATCAAACAGCAGATCTTCGGCTGAGTCCGCGCGCATCTCAAGATTGGCTTGCTCAGACAGCAGCTCAAATATGGCTTGGCGATAAAGTTTGCGATCAGCTTGGGCACGTGGGCCACGGACGGCCGGGCCCTTACTTTGATTGAGCATCCGAAATTGAATGCCACCCCGATCGATGGCTTTTCCCATCAGACCATCCAGGGCATCGATCTCGCGCACCAACTGTCCTTTGGCCAATCCACCTATCGCCGGATTACACGACATCTCACCAACTGTCTCAAGCTTATGGGTTAGCAAAAGCGTCGACGCACCAATCCGTGCGGCGGCGGCGGCGGCTTCACTTCCGGCATGACCGCCACCGACAACGATGACATCATAAGATTGAGGACTGTCTTTCATGGCGCGGGAATGTAGGGGGGCTGGGTAGGGAAGTCAATTAGAGACCGCCGCAATATGTCATGATTTAAGATAAATATCGAAGCGCTTTAAATGCCCCTTCGAAATGAAATCAATATTATGTGTTATACATTTATATAGACATATATATAGAGAAGTTGGAAAAAGATTGTTTCACGTGAAACATTGACGCGTTTTTGACTATTTACCGATACAGAACTCTTTAAAAATGATGTCCAGAACCTCTTCCACATCGACACGGCCGGTAATTCGACCCAAAGCACGGGCGGCAAGACGTAAATCTTCCGCTTTTAGCTCTGTTTCAGGGGAAGTTGGAAAACGCTGAAGATTGCCAAGACAGTCATCCAGAGCCGTGCGGTGGCGGGTTCGGGTCAGGGCAGGCGAGGCCGACAGGTGGCAGCGTTCGGCAACTTCGTTCTTTAATTTTTCAAGTAATACATCTAATCCATCGCCAGTCTCTGCCGAAATTGCCAAATACTCTGTATCAGCCTTATCTAACAAATCAGCTTTATTGAGGACAATAACGGTATCCTCATCAATAAGATCGAGCGTCTGAGAATCTTTTTCCGGCCAGGTCGCGCCATCAAATACGGCTAATTTGAGATCAGCCTGATGAGCGCGTTCCTGCGCCCGGCGCACACCTTCGCTTTCAATATCATCCGCCGCTTCTCTTAATCCGGCTGTATCGGCCAAGATAACCGGATAACCGTCAAGTTCCAGATGAACCTCGATGACATCCCGGGTCGTGCCGACATGCTCAGACACAATTGCAACATCGCGGCGGGAGAGGCGATTAAGCAAGCTCGACTTACCGGCATTTGGCGGTCCGATGATGGTGATGTAAAGACCTTCACGTAAAATCTGGCCCTGACCCTTATCATCAAGGTGTTCAGAAATCTCCTCCGTTATTTCGGCAATTTGCTGGGCCACCTCTGCGTGAAGGCCGGGCGGCAAATCTTCATCGGAAAAATCAATTTCAGCTTCGAACAAAGCGATGGCTTTGAGCAGCCGATCGCGCCAGTCATCATAAATCAGTCCCAAATCACCATGGAGCTGGCGATGAGCTTGGCGCCGTTGGGCCGCGGTCTCAGCGTTGATCAGATCGGCCAAGCCTTCAGCGGCCGTCAAATCAAACTTGCCATGATCAAAAGCGCGCCGGGTAAATTCGCCAGCTTCCGCCAGGCGCACATCTTTAAGACCAGCCAAGGCCTCGGTGATTCCCGCAATAACGGCCCGGCCGCCATGCACATGCAGCTCAACAACATCTTCACCGGTAAAACTCGCCGGACCAGGAAAATAGATCGCTAAACCGTCATCCAAAAGATCATCTGTCTTGGGGTGTTTTAATTGAACCCGGGTCGCCCGGCGGGGTTCGGGGAGTTGTTTTTGCGAAAGCGCCCGCAATGCATCCGACGCCGAAGGACCGGACAAACGAAACACCGCAATGCCGGACTTACCCACACCGCTGGCCAAGGCAAAAATTGTTTGGTCGAGAATTTGATTGCTATCGCTGTTCATAAGGCTAGATATAGGCAGATCGGAGAAAGCTGTCACGTAATTTGACTTATTGCATCTCTCTCAGAACTTTACTATCTTGATTAAAATCATTCTAAGGTATCTCTGGAGTTCAACGTGTCCTCAAATCAACTCAAAAGTGAAAGCAGCCCTTATCTCCGCCAACACCAAGACAATCCGGTTCACTGGCAAGCCTGGGGTGATGCAGCTTTCGCTCTCGCCAAGGAAACTGGAAAACCTATATTGTTATCAATAGGTTATGCCGCTTGTCATTGGTGTCATGTGATGGCTCATGAAAGTTTCGAAGATGAGGCTACCGCGGATTTAATGAACGAGCTTTACGTTAACATCAAGGTTGATCGAGAAGAACGCCCAGATGTCGATAGCGTTTATATGACAGCTTTAGCCATGATGGGGCAGCAGGGCGGCTGGCCCCTGACAATGTTTTTAACACCGGACGGCAAACCTTATTGGGGCGGCACATATTTTCCGCCAACGTCGCGCTACGGCCATCCTGGGTTTTCAGATGTGTTGCACGCCGTCTCCAGCCTCTACCATGACCAACGCGAAAAAGTTGAGGCTGATATTGAGGCCATCATCAATGGACTGGGTCATCAGGCCGAGCTTGCTCAAATTCCCCCAGGCAGCGGCCATGGCCTGCACTCGCTGGCGGAAATCGACGAAGCGGCCGAGAGGGCTCTGTCGATGGTGGATTTTCAAAATGGCGGTATGATCGGCGCCCCTAAATTTCCCCAACCCGCTTTTCAGGAAATGTTATGGCGGGCGCATCTTAGAACCGACCAACCGGATTTTTTGGAAGCTGTTATGACGTCGCTGACCCATATGTGCCAAGGCGGGCTTTACGATCACCTCGGCGGCGGTTTTGCGCGTTACTCGACAGATGCGATTTGGCTCGCCCCGCATTTTGAAAAAATGCTCTACGACAATGCTCAGCTCATTCACTTGATGACTCTGGTCTGGCAAAAAACCAAAGCACCGCTATTGGAAATCCGCATCCGCGAAACGATTGATTGGGCGGCGAGAGAACTAAAGCTCGACGGCGGTGGGTTTGCCGGCACCCTTGATGCCGACAGTCCCGACGCCGAGGGGCATTCAGAAGAAGGCGCGTTCTATGTCTGGAATGAAACTGAAATTGACAGCGTGCTCGGTGCAGACGCTGCGTTATTCAAAGAAATTTATGACATCTCCCCGCATGGCAATTGGGAGCAAACCAACATAGTGAACCGGCTCGCTCACCTTGATTTAAGTGATGATGAAACCGAAGCGAAGCTCACCGCCTGTCGCGCCAAGCTAATGCAGGCGCGTGACAATCGTGAACGCCCTGGTCTCGACGATAAAATTCTGGCCGATTGGAACGGCTTGATGATCGCCGCCCTCAGCTATGCCAGTCTGGTATTTGAGGAGCCTTCCTGGCGGGTCATGGCAGAAGAGGCCTTCGCTTTTGTCCAAACTGACATGAGCAATGGCGCCCGCTTGAAACACAGCTATTGTGCGGGCGTGGCGAAAGACGCCGACATGCTCGATGATTATGCTGGCATGATTAAAGCCGCATTGCATCTCCATCAAGCAACGGGAAACCCGGCTTATCTCGACCAGGCTCTTAAATGGACAGAAACCGTGAACGCCTATTTTTGGGACGACGCGGGCGCCGGATACTATCTCGCTCCCCACGATGCGAATGATTTGATCGCCCGCACCCGCACCGCCTTTGATAACGCAACGCCAGCTGGCAATGGCGTCATGGCAGAAAATCTCGCTCGGCTGTTTTATCTGACCGGCACTGCAGAGTACCAAGATAAAGCTGATCAATTGATCCAAGCCTTCACCGCCAAAACGCCCGACCAAGGGGCTAACATGTCGAGCCTGCTGGCCGGTTTTGAGACTTTGGTGACCGGGTTGCAGGTCGTCATTATTGCCGATGAGAGATCTGGAGGGGACCTTATTCAGTCTGCCATCGATCAAGGTAATCCCAATCTAATTCTCACCCGACTTACACCGAATGCTGAGCTTCCTGAGGCACACCCCGCCCAGGGGAAAGCCCAAATCGACGACCAACCCACCGCCTATGTCTGCCACGGCCAAACTTGTGGTCTGCCGCAAACCACGGCTGAAGGATTGGCGACGGAGCTCGCAAAAATTTAAGGCGCCCGTATTGAGAATACCCCCCACCCCAACCCTCCCCCTCAAAGGGGGAGGGGGATAATGTTGCAAGGCGCTCGATACTCTTCTCCCTTCCCCGCAAGGAGCGAGGGAAATTATGTTGCTACGCATTTGATCTTCTTCCCCCTCCCCCCTTGAGGGGGAGGGAGGGGTGTGGGGTCGCCTATAAAATGCAATTTGAAATTTCAGGAAGCACACCCTAAAATCATTGTTATGAATTATACCTCCCTGCTCAGCCCCACCGGCCCGCTGACCCTGTTTGAAGAGGCAGGCGAGATTATTGCTGTTGAGTGGGGGCAAACAAAAGGCGGCAGCGAAACGCCACTCCTGCATGAAGCCAAAGATCAGATCAGCCAATACTTTGCGCGCGAGCGGCAAATTTTTGAGCTGCCGTTGAACCCGAAGGGCACAGAATTTCAAAAAGCGGTCTGGCAGCAAATGCTGGAAATTCCTTATGGCCAGACCAAAACCTATGGCGCACTGGCCAAAAATTTAAAAAGTGCGGCCCGCGCTGTTGGTGGAGCATGCGGCAAAAACCCGATCCCGATCATTATCCCGTGTCATCGGGTGATGGGTGCTAACGGTAAATTGACCGGATTTTCCGGCGGTGAGGGAGTTGCGACAAAAGAAGCCTTGCTTCGTCTGGAATCATTCGCCACATAAAGAACTCAAAAAAATTGGGAGCGATTAAAATGATCAAAGCAATACGAATTCATGAAACCGGTGGACCCGAAGTCCTCAAATGGGAAGACGTCGAGCTGGCTGAGCCGGGCGAGGGCGAAGTACGCCTCAAACATTCGGCAAGCGGTCTCAACTTTATTGATTGCTATCAACGCTCTGGTCTCTATCCGATAGACCTGCCAACCACACTTGGCACCGAAGGCGCGGGAACAATCGAAGCGGTTGGCCCCGGTGTTGATAATTTAAAAGTCGGCCAGCGGGTCGCTTATGCCGGTGGCCAGATGGGCTCTTATTCCGAAGCCAGAAATATATCCGCCGGCGTTTTGGTCCCGGTCCCTGACGGCATTGAAGACCAAACAGCCGCCGCCATGATGCTCAAAGGCATGACGGTGCATATGCTGATGTTTAAATGTTATGCCGTGCAGCCGGGTGACACGATCTTGGTTCATGCCGCTGCCGGTGGCGTCGGCTCGATCATGTGCCAATGGGCCAATGCTTTGGGTGCGACGGTCATCGGCACAGTTGGTAGTGATGAAAAGGCAGAAAAAGCCAAAGCCAATGGCTGTCATCATCCGATCAATTATTCGACCGAGGACTTTGCTGCCCGCGTGCAGGAAATTACCGACGGCAAGGGTGTTCCGGTTGTCTATGAATCGATCGGCAAAAACACCTATGAAAAATCCATGGATTGCCTGGCTAATTTCGGCACCTTGGTTAATTTCGGCAATGCCTCCGGCCCGATTCCGGCGATTGAGCCGTTGGAGCTTATGCGCAAGGGCTCATTGGCGCTCAGTCGGCCAACTTTGTTTAACTATACTGCCGATCACGACATGCGGATGAAAGCGGCAGCAGATCTGTTTGATATTGTATCCTCCGGCAAAGTTAAGATCGAGATCGGTCAGACTTTCGCACTTGAAGATACGGCGAAAGCCCATGTCGCGCTTGAATCCCGCCAGACCATGGGCTCTACAGTTCTTATTCCCTAATCCAGCGAAAGCAAAATCATGGCAGCACTAAAAGCGTCGGCTATCCTGTTGCGCGAGCATGGCGGACCGGAAGTCCTCAAAATCGAAGAAACCGAAATTGGCGATCCGGGGCCGGGCGAAATTCGGATCAAGCAAACCGCCATCGGCATTAACTTCAGCGAGACTCACACCCGCAAACGGCCCGGCGGCACGCACAGCAACCCCCTGCCTCTGATTCTGGGCCGGGAAGCTGCCGGCATTGTCGAGGCGATCGGCCCCAACGTTGAAGGATTTGAGATCGGCCAGCGCGTCGCGTACGGTCTTCGCCGCCAACAGGGGGCCTATACCGAATGCCGCCTGATCCCGGCTTTTGAATTGGTGGCGATCCCCGACGATATTTCTGATGAGACGGCGGCTGCCATTATGGTTAAGGGCATGACGGCTTGCTATCTCGTCAGCCAAACCTTTGAGGTTGGACCGGGTCACACGGTTTTGGTGCAGGCTGCGGCAGGGGGCGTCGGCACCATTCTGTGCCAATGGGCGCATCATTTGGGCGCAACAGTGCTCGGCACAATTTCCAGCCCGGCCAAAGCCGATCATGCCAAGGCGCATGGCTGCGATCATCCGATCAATTACCGCGAAGAAGATTTCTCCGCCCGCGCCCGCGAGCTGACCAATGGCGAAGGCGTTGATGTTGTCTATGATCCGATCGGCGCGCCGACATGGGAAGGCTCCTTTAAAAGTCTCAAGCGCCGCGGGTTGATGGTTAATTATGGCTGGGCCGGCGGCCGGGTAACAGAGTTAGAGCCGCTTGACCTAATGGATATGGGCTCACTGACTTTCACTAAGACCGCGCTCTATAACTACGCCAATACCCGAGAAAATATGCTCGGTCTCGCCAACGCACTGTTCGATGTCGTCTCTTCCGGCGCCGTTAAAATCGAGATCGGCCAGAAGTTTGCAATGAAAGATGCAAGCTTGGCACATGAAGCTTTGGAAACCGGCAAGACGGTCGGCTCGACGGTTCTCATTCCGTAAAGATACTGCCTGAATACCCCCCCCCACCCCAACCCTCCCCCTCAAGGGGGGAGGGGGTATGGAATAAAGCTAAGCAAGAATCTCGCTAGAAAAGCGCCCACGACCGTGGGTCGTCGCCACTGCGACGTACGCCAAGCTCGCGGAGGCGAGCGCCCGGCGTTTGAGGGGAATTATTATGTATTCATTGAATCGAAGAAGTCATCGTTGTTCTTCGAGTCTTTGAGTTTCTCGGTCAGGAATTCCATTGAATCGACCACACCCATAGGATTAAGAATCCGGCGCAGCACCCACATTTTGGAGAGTGTCGCTTTATCGACCAGCAATTCTTCTTTCCGGGTACCGGATTTGGTGATGTCCATGGCTGGCCAGGTGCGCTTGTCGGTAAGTTTACGATCGAGAATAATCTCGGAGTTACCGGTGCCTTTAAATTCTTCAAAGATCACTTCGTCCATGCGCGAGCCGGTATCGATCAGGGCCGTCGCGATAATTGTCAGCGAGCCGCCTTCTTCGATATTTCGCGCCGCACCAAAGAAACGCTTTGGCCGTTGCAGCGCATTGGCATCGACACCACCGGTCAAAACTTTACCAGAGGAGGGCACCACCGTGTTGTAAGCGCGGGCCAATCGTGTGATGGAATCGAGCAGGATCACGACGTCGCGTTTATGCTCAACCAGGCGTTTGGCTTTCTCGATCACCATTTCAGCAACTTGCACGTGGCGGGATGCCGGCTCATCAAAAGTTGAGCTGACAACTTCGCCCTTAACCGAGCGCGCCATATCGGTCACCTCTTCAGGACGCTCATCAATCAGCAGAACAATCAAATAAGTTTCTGGATGATTGGCGGCGATCGAGGTTGCAATATTTTGCAGCATCACAGTTTTACCGGTCCTGGGCGGCGCCACAATCAGGGCGCGCTGACCTTTGCCGACCGGTGCGATGAGATCCAGCACCCGCGACGTCGGGTCTTTATGGGTTGGATCATCGATCTCCATTTTCAGACGTTCGTCTGGATAGAGCGGTGTCAAATTATCAAAGTTGATACGGTGGCGCACATCTTGCGGATCACCAAAGTTAATATTGGTGACTTTCAGCAAGGCAAAATAGCGTTCGCCATCTTTCGGCGCTCTAATTTGGCCTTCGACCGTATCGCCGGTCCTCAGACCAAAACGGCGGACCTGGCTGGGGGAGACATAGATATCATCTGGGCCCGGCAGATAGTTTGATTCTGGTGAGCGCAGGAAGCCGAAGCCATCCTGCAATACTTCGAGAACGCCGGTGCCGAAAATAGCCGTATCGTTTTCTGCCATTTGTTTGAGAATGGCAAAAAGCATATCCTGCTTACGCAGCGTCGAGGCATTTTCGATTTCGAGTTCTTCGGCAAATTGCAGAAGGTCGGTTGGGGATTTTTCTTTAAGTTCTTGGAGGTTCATTGTTTTTTACGCTTTAAAATGTGTGAAAATAACACCGGGAACCGGCATAAATTTTTTTGGAAGGGTTTAATTCTAAAAGACGATTAACGAGATAGAATTCAGGCGAGAAGCCTTATCGAGTTTTGAATTTTATGAAAATCGATCTCGCATCTTTGAGAAATTTTGGCGCGAAATCGCTTTGACTGAGAAAACACATAGCAGAATAGTCGGGATTAAGTCAATTAGTGATTTTGTGAGGCAGTCTCAATTTGCTCAAAACGGCTTAACTACAGCGATTATGACGATGCCGATCATCAATACTGTCGGGACTTCATTCATTATGCGATAGAATTTTTGCGGCCTGGTATTGGCATCTTTTTCGAAATCTTTACGCCATTTTCCCATCATGTCATGCATACCGAACAGGATCAGCGCGAAGAAAAATTTCGCATAAAGTGAACCACTGGCGTCAAAATCAGTCCAAATTTCAGTATCAAAACTAGCCGCCATCAGACCGCCAAAGAGCAGCGCCGCGATCCGGGCCGGTTCCATAATGGCGCGTAACAATCGGCGCTCCATAATTTTGAGTGTCTCTGAAAATTCGGAACCCGGTTCCGCTTCGCAGTGATAAACAAACAGCCTCGGCAAATAAAGCAATCCTGCCATCCAGGCGATGACGCTGATGATATGCAGCGCCTTAATCCATAAAAGAGCATCACTTGAAAGGTCAATCATGATCTATCCATTTTATCTTTGGGCTCAACGTTGGGCACAGCATATTTGATCCGGCGGACATTGGCCATCAGCAGAAATTAGGTTTTTATCGCTGGCAGCGGCTTGGTTTACCAATCCGGCAAGACCGCTGATAAATTCTGGATGTGTTGCAATTGCCGGGACACGATTGTAACTGGGTAGTTTTAAGTCTTCCGCCATTTCACGATATTCGATATCCAACTCAACCAAGGTTTCAGAATGCTCAGAGACAAAGGCGATCGGTAAAATCGTCACGCCAATTTTATCTTCCGCTGCATTTTTAAGCTCATCCTCTAAGGCAGGGCCAATCCATTCCAGCCGTCCGACCCGGCTTTGATAACATACCCGGCTTTGATTTTCCGCTAAGCCAGCTGCCGCTGAAATTGCTTTTGCGGTTTGCTCAATTTGGACCTGATAGGGATCGCCTTTATCAATTATTTTCTTGGGCAAACCATGGGCTGAATACAACACCCGCGTCGGTGCGGCAGATTTAGCTAGTTCCTGATTTAATAAATCCGCCTGAGCGGCGATAAATTTCTCCTCAGTTGGATAACAGCAAATTGACGTGGTTGGCTTATCGAGACCAATTTTTTTTGCCGCCCGGTGCCAATCTTCTATCGAAGATCCCGTTGTCGTAACCGAGAATTGCGGATAGAGCGGCAGCAGAACGATTTCATCAGGGCCATAATTTTTTACGGCCTGCGCGGTCGAAAGGCTCATCGGATGCCAATAACGCATGCAGACAAACACTTCATTGTTCCGGCCAAGTTCAGCTTCTAAAGCGTCGGCCTGTTGACGGGTGAGATCGAGCAAAGGCGATTTGCCGCCAAGCTCGGCATAAATATTTTGTGCGATCGGAGCGCGGCGTTTTGAAATAAACTTGGCTATAAACCAGCGCAATGGATTGGGCAGGCTGATGATGGCCGGATCAGAAAAAAGATTAAACAGAAACGGCTCAACCGCTTCCGGTCCATCCGGTCCGCCCAAATTAAACAGCACAATCGCTTTCTTCGGTGCCTGCTCAGCCAAGCTCAACCCCTCGGACGAGTTCCACCAAACGCTCAACGTGAGGTACCGGCGTCTCTGGTAAAATGCCGTGGCCAAGATTAAAAATAAACGGGCCATCCGAAAAGGCAGCCAGGATATGAGCCACTTCCGCTTCCATGGCAGGACCACCGGTCAGCAAAGCGAGATTATCGAGATTACCTTGCACAGCACAATGGCTTTGCAGATGCTCTGCTGCCCAAGCCAAAGGTATGGTCGCATCTATCGACACCGCGTTTACTTCAGTTTCCTGGACAAAGCGCTCATAGAGCAAGCCTGCGCCGCGGGGAAAGCCAATGATTGGAATATCTGGATGGACGGCGCGAATACGCTCAATAATTTTTTGCGCCGGCTCAATTACCCAACGATCAAACTGACTTGGCGACAACACACCGGCCCAGCTGTCGAAAAGCTGCACCGCCTCAACGCCGCTATCGATTTGGCGGATAAGATAATCAGACGTGGCATCGACCAAAATATCAATCAATAGACCAAATTCTTCCGGCGCCCCATAAGCCCATTTGCGCGTCTTTTGATAATCCTTGCTGCCTCCCCCCTCAACAACATAGGTCGCAACAGTCCACGGTGCACCGGCGAAGCCTATAAGTGTGGTTTGAGAGTGATGCTCGCTCAATTCTTGGCGAATACGTCCGATTGCTTCATAAACCGGTGCCAAGTGATCATGTAGACGATCTGCTTTTAAAACTTCAAGTTCTTTAGCCGACGAGATTGCTTCTAAGACGGGTCCGGTACCTGGCACAAAGTCCACTTGCTGACCAAGAGCGTCTGGAATAACCAAGATATCTGAAAATAAAATCGCAGCATCGAAACCATATCGTCTAATGGGCTGTAGGGTGGCTTCGACAGAGAGATCAGGTGTGTAGCAAAAATCTAAGAAATTTTTCGCCTTTGATCTGATTTTGAGATACTCTTTCAAGTGTCTGCCGGCCTGTCGCATGAGCCATAAAGGAGGGGTCTCAGATTTTTCGCCCCTGAGAACCTGCAGCATTTTTTTTTGGCCAGTGATATTTTCTGAAGACTTGGTCGTCATATGAACTGGTTTTCTCTCTAGTAAGATTATGATCTCGTGAAGTTATCCACGAGAGGTACTACTATATTATATATATATAGTAAAAAGGTTGTTGTTGTAGTTGTAGTGTGAAAGCAGGGGATTATTTCTTATCCTCAACTTATCCAGAAAAAACGCCGGGAATTTTTTTCTGCAGAGAAGTTGGGATCAAAATTGAATAAGTGTGGGATAAATGTTCTAAAGCGCGCAACTCTTGGCCTAGATTGGGAGATTAAAAATAATCTCCGGTGTTAAAATTGGGGATAAAGCGGGTTCAATTTTGGTTGTCATTTTGATTAACCCGATTAGGTTAGGGTTATACGTTTAGTAAAACTGATTGATGATACGTGTTTGGTTTTGAATGAAATTTTATAGAATTGAATTAGTGCCGACTTATCCAGTATTTATCCTATTTTGATACGCCGAAGTTATACCTGGATTGAGCTTAAAAAGTCCCACAAAATGGGGGTTGAGGGGAAAATTAAAAACACATGCCTGAGTTCCATCTCTATTTAATATCCGATGCAACGGGTGAAACAGTGGAATCTGTAGCCCGGGCTTGTCTTGTTCAATTTGAACACACCCAGCCGGTGGAACACATCTGGAATTTGGTTCGCTCGCAGCGTCAGATCGAAGATGTCATCGCAGATATTGAGGAACGTCCCGGCTTCGTGCTCTACACCTTGGTGAATACCGAAATCATTGCCCAGCTACAGACCGCCTGTCGGCGCTTGAAAGTTCCCTGTGTTTCGGTGCTGCAACCAATCATGTCGGCCTTTGGAAATTATCTAAACGAAGAGGGCCATGCCCAGCCTGGCCGCCAACACACTTTGGATGACGACTATTTTAATCGTATCTCGGCGATGGACTATGCCATGACCCACGACGATGGGCAGGCAACGTGGAATTTGGAGGCGGCGGATGTGGTTATCCTCGGTGTCTCCCGGACGTCGAAAACGCCGACCTGTATCTATTTGGCCAATCGCGGCATTAAGGCCGCGAATATACCGATTGTGCTTGGCCATGAATTACCGGAAGAGGTTTTCGAGTTGCAAAAGCCACTGGTCGTCGGCTTGATAAAAGACACCCGCACTCTGGTCCAGATCCGCCGTTCCCGATTACGCATGTTGGCTGAAAGCGAAGAGACAACTTATGCCGATCCCGATCAGGTTGCCGAAGAGGTCAATTATGCCAAGCGGCTTTATGCGCAGCAAAAATGGGAAATTCTAGACGTGACCCGGCGCAGCATCGAAGAGACGGCGGCTGCCATTCTCCAACTTCATGCCCAATATGTGGATCAGAAGGCCGGATAGAGTTTGATGGAAGCAACGTCACACCCCCTTATCTTAGCCTCGGCCAGTAAAGTTCGGAGCCGCATGCTGAGCAATGCCGGCGTCAATTTTGAGATTGTGGTCTCAAACGTCGATGAAGACGCCATCAAAGCAGGCTCAAGTGAAAAATCTGTCGAAGATGTCGCGCTGGAGCTCGCTATTGCCAAAGCCCAAGCGGTTTCTGCCCATCATCCAGAGGCATTAGTGATCGGCGCCGATCAAATCCTCGAATGTGACGGCCAGCTTTTTGACAAACCCGTCGGTCGCGCCGGCGCGGTGCAGCATTTGGAAAGCCTGCGCGGAAAACTACACCGGCTTATTACCGCTGCCACAGTTATCCATGGCGGCGAAATTATGTGGCAGGTCACGGCGGATGTGCGTTTGACGATGCGTGACCTCAGTGATGATTTTATCAAAAGCTATTTGGATAAAGCAGGCGATGACGTGCTGGCTTCCGTCGGTGCCTATCGCCTGGAAGATATCGGCGCGCAGCTTTTCAGCCATGTCGAAGGCGATTTCTTCACCGTGCTGGGTCTGCCGCTTTTGCCGTTGCTGGAATTTCTGCGCGGTCAGGGATTGATGGAAACATGAGCGGGGTCTCTCTAAAAGCTGGCGTTATCGGCTGGCCTATCGAGCATTCTTTATCGCCGCATCTGCACGGCTTTTGGCTGGATCAGTATAAAATTGATGGCGAGTATCTGCCCTTTGCGGTCGAGCCGGAAAATCTTGATGGCTATTTGCGGGGCCTTGGAGAGCAAGGACGCCGGGGCACCAATGTGACCTTGCCGCACAAAGAGGCGACTTTAAAAATTGTCGATCAGGTGGATGACATTGCCGCCCGTGTTGGCGCGGTTAATACGGTTGTTGTGCAAAAGGATGGCTCGCTTCTCGGCAGCAATACCGATGGCTTCGGGTTTCTGGAAAATCTCAAAGATCATCAGCCAAACTGGCAGGCAAGTTCTGGGCCCGCAATTGTGCTGGGTGCGGGTGGTGCAGCCCGGGCGATCCTGGTGGCGCTACAAGAAGCCGGCGCGCCTGAAATCAGATTGCTTAATCGCACCAAAGAGCGGGCTGATGACCTTGCTCAAGAATTTGGCTCTCCTGTTAAAGTGTTTGCCTGGGACGATCGGGCGGACATTTTGGCCGAAGTCCAGACTTTGGTGAACACCACCAGCCTCGGCATGAAAGGCCAGGTCGCCTTGGAGCTTGATCTCAGCCATTTACCGACGACCGCGACCGTCACGGATATCGTCTACACGCCGCTTGAAACGGCATTATTAAAAAATGCTCGAGCACGCGGCAATCCAACCGTTGATGGTCTGGGTATGCTCTTGCATCAGGCGCGGCCCGGTTTTGCCGCCTGGTTTGGCATTGAGCCGGAGGTCGGTGAAGATTTACGTCAGCACGTCCTAAAAGCGATGGGGGTCTGAATGTATATTCTCGGCCTGACAGGCTCGATCGGGATGGGCAAGACGACGGCAGCCCAGGCGTTCCGGCATTTTGGTGTCTCGGTCTATGATGCGGATGCGACGGTCCATCACCTAACGGGGCCCGGCGGCAAAGCAGTTGCAGCCGTTGGCGAGGCTTTTCCAGGTGTGGTGAAAGATGGTCAAGTGGACCGGTCAGCGTTGGGCCCGAAAGTTTTTGATGATAAAGCCGCCCTGGCCACGCTTGAAGCCATTCTTCATCCGATGGTGCGCGGCGTGCAATATGAATATCTACGCCAAGCAGCCAAGCGCCACGAGAAAATAGTTGTTTTGGACGTACCGCTGTTGTTTGAGGTCGGCACCGATCAAATCTGTGATGGTGTTGCCGTTGTTACAGCGCCGAAATATTTACAAAAAATCCGCGTTCTCTCCCGTCCGGGCATGACAGAGGACCGCCTCGCTCAAGTGCTTGAAAGTCAAATGCCGGATTCAGAAAAAAGAAAACGCGCTGATTTTCTTATTCAAACTAGCATGGGCCGCAATCACAGTTTATTGTGTATTCGAAACATTATTACCATTGTGCAAAACCAACCCGGCCGCAACTGGCCGCTCAAACAAATTAGGCAGCCTAAATAATGCGTGAAATTGTGCTCGATACCGAAACCACCGGCTTTCGCCAAAATGACGGCGACCGCATTGTTGAAATCGGCTGCATTGAATTGGTCAATCATGTCGCGACCGGCAATAACTACCATCAATATATCAATCCGGAACGTGACATGCCGGATGAAGCTTTTGGTGTCCATGGTCTCAGCGAAGAATTTTTAAGTGATTTTCCGGTGATGGCGGATGTCATGGAGGCGTTTTTGGAGTTCATCGGCGATGACACGCCGCTGGTTATTCATAATGCTGAATTCGATATGCGCTTTATTAATGCTGAGCTCGGCCATTTAGGTCTCGAAACTCTGCCGATGTCGCGCTCAATCGATACAGTGCGCATGGCCCGTGAAAAATTCCCCGGCGCCCCCGCCAGTTTGGATGCGCTTTGCCGACGGTTTGAAATTGATAATACCAGCCGGACGCTCCACGGCGCGCTGTTGGATGCCGAATTGCTGGCCGAGGTTTATCTTGAACTTATCGGTGGTCGCCAACAAGGATTTGAACTGGCGCAAGACAAGGCCGGTGAAACCATTGCCGCCATCGAAAGCCAGCGCCGAGACCCCCGCCCCCATGCAGCCAGCGAAGCGGAACAAGCCGCCCATGCTGCTTTTTTGGAAAAAATCAAAGATCCGCTCTGGACGTCATAAAAAAAACGGCCTGCATTTCTGCGAGCCGTCTTTATTACTATATTGAAATAAGACTTAAGCGTCGTTGGCACTTTCCGCGTCAGCCGCTGCTTGAGCTTGTTGGACGCGCTGCTGATAGAGTGATGCAAAGTCGATCGGGGACAGCATCAGCGGTGCAAATCCGCCATCGCCGGTCGTATCGGCCATGATCCGGCGCAAGAATGGGAACAGGATCAGGGGGCATTCGATCAACAATACGGGCCCGAGATGCTCTGGCGGCACATTGATCGAGAACAGGCCGGCGTAAGAGAGCTCACAAATATAAGCCATTTCTTCTTTAACATTGGCTTCAGCGCGAACTTTGAGGACAACTTCAAACAAATTGTCGCCTTTGCCTTCACCTTGGACATCAATATCAACCTGGATATTTGGCATCTCGCTTTGCAGCAAATTAAAAATTTCCGGTGTATTTGGTGCTTCGAAGGAAAAATCTTTAATATACTGGCCATTGATGACCAAAGCCGGGGCTTCTGTCGCATCGCCATCGGCGCCATTTCCGGGCACGCCTTCTTGGCCTTCTGGTGCGTCGGTAAAGCGTTCTTCCGGTACCGGGTTTTCGTTCTCTTCATCTGCCATTTAAAAAATTCCTCTAATCAATTCGTCTAATTGGGTGTTTATCCGTATCTTCTTGCTTCGGCGGCTGTTCTTGAGGGTCAATTTCTTCAAATTCGCCATTGATAATTGAGCCGTCAGAACGCGTCTGTTCAGGTCCATTGCCGCTCGTATAAACATGTATGCCGCCTCGTGCAACCAGCATGGCGCCGACGGCTTTTTTTAAAAAATACCGAAAGGGTGGAAAAAAGAGCAAAAAGCCAACACCATCGGTGACAAATCCGGGCGTCAATAAGAAAGCACCAGCGATTACCAGACAAAGCCCGTCAAAAATTTCTTCCAATGGAAAACGGCCTTGGTTTAAATGTTCCTGGGCGCGGAACAACGTCGCCAAGCCTTGGGCACGCAACAATGCCGAGCCGATAATCGCTGTGATAAGAATAGTTGCAAGGGTCGGCCACAAGCCGATTATCTCGCCGACCGAAATAAAAACGGAGATCTCTATGATCGGAATGCCGATGAAAAGTATAAAAAGAATGTAACCCATGGATTTATGTATAGCCCATTTTACGATTATTCGAACGCAGAAACCAAAAGATGAAACAATATATATTTACGGCGACAACTTGTGCTTTTGCCTCAAACAGCCTATCTAATCTAACAGATGTTAATGTATAGTTGCGGTTGTGGTGTTTTGTTAGAGATACTTAACTAAGCTGTGACTGGACCAATGCAAGCCCTCAAGTTAGATTGAGGACTTGAATTTCAGGCTGAGAAAAAATTATGGGCGAAGGCTTCCAATTTATAGACATTATTTTGTTCGCGATGATTGCGGCGTTTTTGATTTTGCGCCTGCGGTCTGTGTTAGGACGCCACAAAGATTCCGGTGAGCCGCCACAGCGTAATCAACCTGACCAATTTTCTGCCGATCCGCAGAGCGAAAATGGCGATAATGTTATTTCCCTGCCAAACCAGGGTGTTGCCGAAAATGACGATGCTGAAGAAGAGATCGAGCAGGAACCTGAAACGCCGCTCGATATCGGTATCAACCAAATTAGAAATGCCGCGCCTGATTTTGACCGCACAGAATTTTTGGTTGGCGCACGCACGGCCTTTGAAATGATCATTCAGGCTTTTGCAGAAGGCGATACGGTTCTTCTGGAATCGCTCTTGAACAACGAAGTTTACAATAACTTCCTGCAAGCGATCCGGAGCCGTGAGGCGGAGAACCAAACGCTTGAAAATACCCTTGTCAGGATCGTCAATGGTGAGATGATCGAAGCCTATATGGCCGACTCGGTTGCCAATGTTACCGTGAAAATTATCTCTGAGCAGGTCAACGTGACCCGGGATGCCGAGGGCGAGGTGGTTGACGGCGATGCAGATCATATCTCCGAAGTCACAGATATCTGGACCTTTGCCAGAGACACCAAATCCAATGATCCAAACTGGCAATTGGTTGCAACCCGCAGTCTAGACTAAGCGACTTTGACTAAGCGCGGGCCCCTTTTTCTCTTTTTGTTACTCCTTGCTGGTTGTGGCCAGATCGCCACGCCGCCCGGACCAAAGGTTCCAGCCCAGCCAAGCTTGCAGCTGACCTCCCTCAATTTTCAACAATTGCCGGGCTGGCAAGATGACAATCACGCCCAGGCCTTTGGCACCTTTTTGCGGTCTTGTACTAAAATCAACAAGCAGCCTGCCCGGCGTCAGTTGGGTAGGGATGGTTTTGCCGGCACCATCGGCCATTGGCAGCGGATTTGCCGGTCGGCCGCCGAATTTGGTGCCAGGATTTCGCAAGATAATGCCCGACGCTTTTTTGAAAGCTGGTTTAATCCCTATCAGCTAAGTGATGGCGGCAAGCGCGACGGCCTTTTCACCGGTTATTACGAGCCGCAACTCAGAGGCGCCCGCCGCCCGTCGCCGAAATATAATGTCGCGCTTTATCGCCGCCCGCTGGATTTGGTCTCGGCTAATTTGGGCCAGTTCAGAAAAGACTGGAAGGGCCGGGAAGTTGCCGGCCGGCTCAAAGGCCAACGTTTGGTGCCTTACGCCAATCGGGCATCGATTGATCAAGGCGCGCTTAAGGGCAAGGGGCTGGAATTGCTTTGGGTCGATAATGCAATCGATGCGTTTTTCCTCCATATTCAAGGCTCGGGCCGGGTGCTGCTCGATAGCGGCGAGGTGGTGCGGGTCGGCTATGCCGGGCGCAACGGCCAGCCTTATTTCGCTATTGGCCGGGATCTGGTCAAAAGCGGTGCGATCTCAAAAGAAAATATTTCCCTGCAAACCATCCGTGCTTGGCTGGAACGCAATCCAGGCCAGGCGCGCGCCTTGATGAACAAAAATAAGTCTTACGTTTTTTTCCGGGAGCTTAAAGGAAATTTAGCTGGCCCGATTGGTGCAGCGGGCGTGGCGCTAACGCCGGGCCGTTCCTTGGCGGTGGACCGTAAATTTCTGCCCATGGGCGCGCCGATGTGGCTCGCAACTTCCAACCCCGTGACCAACCGCCCCCTCCAGCGCTTGATGATTTCTCAAGATACCGGAGGCGCGATTGTCGGCCCGGTCAGAGGCGATTTTTTCTGGGGCGCTGGTCCCCAGGCGCGCGAAGCCGCCGGTCAGATGAAGCAACCCGGCCAGCTTTATATTCTCCTACCGCGCTCGGTTCGCTAGTGAATTTCCCTTCTTCTTTCGAGGAATGATTACCACAGAGGATACAGAGGAAGGATTAAAACCTATTTACGGAAACCCGGTGGTTTCGGCGAAGGTCTAAAGGAGTCTGCTTTGCTCTCAATAACGGACATTGGGCTTCCAGTCATCCGATCTACCAGCAACTTGATCACCATCAGGCCAATGCCCATTTCGTTCGGCGATACCCAGTCTCAGCAAATACAATTCGTATGGGAGTCATCAACCTAACTTAATTTACGCTATTTAATAAACGCTCATAAGTGCCATCAAGCTTCATCATATGCAGCGCTCCAGCGACCAGTGGCACCAAATTCGCATGTTTTTTATGGAGATAGGTATAAACTGGAAACGATCTTAGTGACGGCTCAAGTCTGCGGATCCCACTACTGGCATATTTAGGGGACTTTAAATGGACTGCGCCGGATGGTGCGGAAATCGCCAAATCAAACCGTCCTGCATTAAGCATTCGAAACATTTTCTCTGTTGTTCCCACGCTTGAAACCCTCTTTGCGTATTTATTTGCAAGCTGGTTTAAAAGGGCTGAACCTAGATATACGCCGACATGAAGATCTTTTAGGCTGTCCCAACCATTATCGAGCTTTGTAATCGTCTTTGACCAAGCATAAGTACTAATCGTTTGTTGGGTTTCAGGAACTCTGATCAGGTTTTTCAGTTTTTTTATTTCCAAAATTCTATAGATCCGATGGACATCACCATCTGTTATTCCTGTTTCAGCCTCATGAAGGGCTCGGTTTCCTGGGGTAGGCCTTAGCGTCATTTTTATTCCGACACGTCGAAAAGCCTCGGCCATGATTACCTTTGTCGTATTAAAGTTATATGAGTCTTTAATCATGTGTGTTGACAGAACAATCGTATCTTCCGCTTGCGCGGGGCGTAATAAGCCATATAGAGCGAGAAAACTGATAACGAAGGATATTAGAACGCGAAATGCCATTGTGTCCTCCCTATCCGATGAATGGGATGCCATTGTCTGAATGAAAATATAATACCAATTGTAAATTCCATATTCAATAAAAATATGGATATTTTTTTATTATTTATAATATTTAGGTTGCTGTGGATATTTTTTTAGAACATAACTATACTTGTCTTTGGCGTCGATATTAGAAAGGAAGAACCTGAAGCGCTTCATCAGGCGGCAATTAACCGCAATACGGATTTGGCTGAGAAATTGCTGAGCGAACATATTTTTTTGCAGCGCGTCTAACGGAAACCGACGCTCGAAAAAAATTTTCCAGGACGGTGGTGAAATTGTTGCCGCTGCTGAATAAGAAATTTGATTGGATGTAAATATGGCACTTGAAATCACCTTGTTAGGAACGGGATTACCCTTCCCAAATCCAAAACGCGCTGGACCTGGATATATGGTTCAAGCTGGGGATACCAAAATCTTAGTCGAATGCGGATCGGGCGTGGTCCGGCGTTTGGTGGAAGCCGGTCATTCGCCTGGCGACATTCATCATCTATTTCTGTCGCATTTGCATTCAGATCACTTTATAGACCTTGGACATTTTTTAATCAGCCGTTGGATATTGGGTGACGACCGCCCATTACATGTTTTTGGGGCAGAGGGATTGCAACGTATGATCAATCTCATCCTAGAAATTCTGGAGCCAGATTTGAGAATGCGTATGTCCATCCGCAAAGTCGCTCGAGAAATGCCGAATGTGGTTGTGCACCATATCTCGGAAGGCCAGGCGTTGGACGAAGATGGATTTAAAGTCAGCGCTTTTGACGTCGAACACTTTCCGCTGGAACAACCCTTTGGCTATCGATTTGATATCAAAGACCACAGTATTGTTTTCTCAGGGGATACCCGGCCGTGCGACAATCTGATCAAGCACGCAAGCGGAGTTGATTTGCTCGTTCACGAGTGTACCGAAGCCAACACATGGTCAAAGGAGCATGGCAGTGGACAAATCGATACCCACCACATTGAGTTGGCCCACACCCAGCCAGAACAGCTTGGGCTTATCGGCCGGGACGCAGGGGTTAAGGAGCTTGTTGTTACGCACATGAACCCTCAAACCATTCCGGAAAATATACATTCAACAATCTCACGGGATTTCGACGGGCCGCTCACCATCGGCGAAGACCTTATGAAATTTTAGTTTCCGATACGACCGCCTTACCGACAACATCGACCAATCACTGAATTGATTATCTGATGGAGGGCCGGTATTTGAATACTTTCGTCGTCGCGCTACATAAAGACGGCATGCCAGAGAGCTAGTGTCCGTTCTTGGCTATTAGCGGACGTTTTATCACCATTGAAAAAGCGTCTGCTTTGCATCCAATAGCGGACATTCTCCGCCTATACCGAAACCAACTGTTTTTTTAACCCTTGAACGATTCAAAAAAGCCACCTTCTCAGGCCTGAACTGCCCTAATTTGAAGGGGTTTTCCGTATCTCTTCCTCTGTATTCTCTTTGGTGATCGTTCTTTCTTTGGCTTTTTCGACTCTCAAACCCGGTAACGCACTTTACTTTATTTCGGTTAATCGGTATTTTGGTTTTATGAGCGATATAACCCACTCAAGCGGTCCAAAAGTAGGCCTTTTCGTTACCTGCCTCGTAGATCTTATGCGGCCGAGTGTGGGCTTTGCAGCGGTTAAGCTGCTTGAAGAGGCTGGGTGTCAAATATCGGTACCGGAGAGCCAGACTTGTTGCGGCCAACCGGCCTATAATTCAGGCGACACCAACAATGCCAAAGACATTGCGCGCCTCGTGGTCGATGAGTTTGAAAACTTTGACTATGTTGTCGCGCCGTCTGGTTCTTGCGCGGGCATGATTAAAGAACACTATCCGCGACTTTTCGCCGATGATCTTGAGATGACGGCCCGGATTTTTAATCTGGCCAAAAAAACCTATGAGCTGACATCATTTTTAGTCGACGTGATGAATGTTGAAGAACTTGAAAGCCGTCTTGAGGCCAAGGTGACCTATCACGATTCCTGCGCGGGCTTGCGAGAACTCGGCATTAAATCTCAACCCCGCCAATTATTGTCAGAAGTGGCCGGTGTCGCGCTGGAGGAATATGAAGAGGCTGAGACTTGTTGCGGTTTCGGCGGCACGTTTTGTGTGAAGTATTCAGATATCTCCGACCACATGGTGAAAAAAAGTATCGCGGCGCTTGGCAAAACCGATGCCGAGCTGGTGGTTGGCGGCGATCTTGGCTGCTTGATGAATATTCAAGGCAAACTCAGCCGTCAAAAAGACGAAGGCCAGGCCAGCAATTTAAAAGTCCGCCATGTCGCTGAAGTGCTGGCTGGTATGACCGATGGCCCGGCCATCGGCGAGCCGGAATAATGAGTGTCGTGCCCTCCACCTCGCCCAACTTTAAAGCCAATGTCAAAGAAGCCTTGGCTGACGAGCAGCTGCAAAATGCGCTGGCGAATATTAAAAACGGTTTTGTTCGTAACCGAAGAATTGCCAGTGAACGCCTGGCCGAATTTGAAGCGCTGCGGGACCAGGCGCGTGATATCAAAACCCATACCATCGAACATCTTGATGTCTATCTCGAAATCTATCAGCAAAATGTTGAAGCCAGTGGCGGCCAGGTTCATTGGGCAATGGATGAAGTGGAGGCGCGTAAGATCATCCTGGAGATTTGCCAAAACGCCGATGCCAAGACCGTCACCAAAGGCAAGACGATGATCGGCGAAGAAATCGGCATTAATGAGTATTTGGAAGAAAACGGCATTGAGCCGATCGAAACCGATCTCGGTGAATATATCATTCAGCTCCGGGGCGAGATGCCGAGCCATATCATCGCACCGGCGACCCATGTTTCCAAAGAACAGGTCGCCGATGCGTTCAAAGAAACTCATACGGAATTGGACGCCGACCGTTCTTTGGAAGATGCGGATGATTTGCTGGCCGAGGCGCGGGCCATGCTCAGGGATAAATTTATCCAAGCCGATGTTGGGATTACGGGCGCCAATTTTCTAATTGCCGAAACCGGCTCCAGCGTCATTGTGACCAATGAAGGCAATGGCGACCTGACCCAGACCCTGCCCAAAGTTCACATCGCTCTGGCCAGCATCGAAAAAGTCGTACCGACCCTCGAAGACGTTACGACTTTGCTTCGGGTCTTAGCCCGGTCTGCGACGGGCCAGGAAATTTCCTCCTACACAACATTTTCAACCGGTCCCCGCCGGGCCACTGATCTTGATGGCCCGGAGGAATACCACGTTGTCATTGTCGACAATGGCCGCACCGAGATGCTGGCCGGCGATTTTTCTGAAATGCTGCGTTGCATTCGCTGTGGGGCGTGTATGAACCATTGCCCGGTTTATAACGCCGTCGGCGGCCACGCCTATGGCTGGGTCTATCCGGGGCCGATGGGCGCCGTATTAACGCCGGGCCTGATGGGCTTGGATGAGGCAGCGCATTTGCCGCAAGCCTCGACGCTCTGCGGTAAATGCGAAGAAGTGTGCCCGGTGCGTATTCCGCTGCCGACGCTGCTCCGGCGCTGGCGGGATCAGGTTTATGCCCGCGATCTCAGCGATTGGATGACCAAATGGGGACTTAAATATTGGGCGATGTTTGCCAAGCGCCCGGCCCTTTATAATTTTCTGGCAAATCCAAAAATGCGGCTGCTGGCCTGGTGGGCGAAAAAGCACGGCCATCTTAAATCCATCCCGACGCTGAAAGGCTGGACCGAGAACCGCAATTTCCCGGCACCTGAGGGCAAGACCTTCCATCAGTTGTGGAAGGAGCGCAAATGACAGCCCGAGACAGCATATTAAATAAAATTAGCAGCGCCCTCGGTGGTGATAAAGCCGAACGTCAGGCTGTGGCAACTGCGCGCCTTCAAACCCCGCCGGAAAATATTATTCCGGCGCGCGCACAGGTTCCGGGCGACGAACAGGTGCAGATGTTTCAAGATTGGGCTGAAGAAGTCTCAACCACCACGGATCGGATCGACAGCTTAAACGATCTTCCGGCGGCGCTGGCGACCTATCTTTCACGTCAGAATTTACCGAGCGAAGTGAAAAGCAGCGCCGACCCATTGTTAGAAAATATCGACTGGGCTCAGCAGCCGACGCTGGTGCGCAAGACCGGCATTGCCGAAGAAGCTGATCCGGTCGGCCTCGCGGTCGCTTTTGCCGGTATCGCCGAGACCGGCACGCTGGTTTTACATGCTGGTGCGGAAAATCCGACCAGCCTTAATTTTTTACCCGAGACCCATGTCGTGCTGTTGCCGCGCTCGCGCATCACCGGCGATTACGAGACGAGCTGGCAGCGTGTCAGGGATGAAAAATCTGGTGCGATGCCCCGGGTGGTCAATTGGATTACCGGCCCGTCGCGGACCGGCGATATTGAGCAAAAAATCCAGCTCGGCATTCACGGCCCCCGTCGTCTCCACATCATTATTGTTGATGAGGTTTAGGCGATGAGCCCAAAAGACAAAAAACCTAAAAATGAACCAAAAAACGACATTGATGATGCAGACCTTTTGGCCGCCGCTTTCCGTGACGTCGACCCCCTACCCGGCCGTAAAATAAAAAAAGATCTCAAGCACCAGGTCCCTAAAACAAATCCGGCGATCAAACGGTCGCCCAATGCGCATCTGAAGGCCGCACCGGTGCAAAAAAAATCCGATCAACCAACTCTTAGCCATGGCGACACGCCGGGACTTGATAAGCGCTCGGCCCAGCGATTAAAGCGCGGCCAGATGCAGATCGAGGCCCGGCTCGATCTCCACGGTCACCGCCAGGATGAAGCCCACCGCGCGCTTAATGGTTTTATCGCCGGTTCGGCAAGTGCCGGCAAACGCTGCGTCTTGGTGATTACCGGCAAAGGTCTTAGGTTAGACGGAGAAGAACGCCAAATAGGTATTTTAAGAGAAATGGTCCCGCGCTGGCTCAACGAAGAACCTAATCGCGGCCACATCCTTTCTTTTAATCATGCCACCCAAGCCGATGGTGGCACCGGTGCGCTCTATGTGTTGCTCAAAAGAAAACGCGCAGGTGTTGCCCAATGACCCCCTTCGGTAAACGGGTGCGCGAACTCCGCGCCGCTAAAAATATCCAGCTCAAGCAAATGGCGGAAGACCTGCACGTCTCCTCTGCCTATCTTTCCGCGCTCGAGCATGGCAATCGGGGCCGCCCGGGCCCCGGCTTTGTCATGCAGATCGCCAATTACTTTGAGCTGATTTGGGATGAGGTCGATGACCTGAAAGAGCTTGCGCAACTCTCGCATCCCCGGGTGCCAGTTGATACCGCCGGCCTTGATCCCAAGGCGACCTTGCTGGCCAATCTCATGGCCAAACACATCCATGAACTCGACGAAGCCACCATCACCCGCATCCTGGCCGAGATGGGCTTCGATGAAAATGAATAGCGGCCATGAATATTTACCCCCTCATCGTCATTCTGACGCAGTCAGAATCCAGAGGGCCGTGGCGTCGTAATTAAAGTGAAGGACTGGACCCTGAACAAGTTCAGGGTGACGAGTGGGGTGTTGAAAAAAGAGAATGATACTTAATGCTCTCTACCTCCCCTAACAGATAGTTGATTTGACCGTGAGCCATATCCCATGAATTGATGCGCGATTATTAAATCAACATCGGGAGAAAAATCATGGTTCGTCGTATTTTTAGTATTTTGTTATTCTCAGTTTTTGTTTTGGGGATTTCGTCCGACGCTAACGCTCAGAAAAAAGCGCCCAAGCGATCCTTTGTTAAAGTCACCGGCGACATCTATCGCTACCAGAATAATTTTCATTTCGGCATGGCGGTTGAAACCAAAGATGGGGTGGTTGTCACCGACCCGATCAATTCCGATATGGTGAAGTGGCTCAGAGCAGAGATTAAAAAACGCTTCAATAAACCTGTCACCCACGCGATTTATTCCCACAGCCATGGTGACCACAACACCGGCGGTGAAGAATGGGGCAAAGGCGTTGAGGTGATCGCCCAAGAAGGCGTGCGGGCTCAGGTTTTGGCCGGTAAGGCGAGGACGGGTTGGCCAACGACGACGTTCAAAGACGAGCTAATTTTTCGCATTGGCGGCAAAACTTTTGAGCTGAAATATCTCGGCATCGGTCACGGCACGGATCTAATTGCCACGGTTGTGCGGCCGGAAAACGTTGCTTTTATCGTTGATCTCGCTTCAAAGAACCGCCTGCCGTTTCGTAATTTTCCGCGCACCGATATCGACGGCTTGATCAAGCAAATCAAAACCGCCGAGGCGCTTAAGTTTAAAACACTAATCCCTGGCCATGGCGGTGTCGGCAATCACGGACACTTGAAAACTTTCCGAGTCTATATCGAAACCCTGCGCTCTCGCGTTGCGGCGGGTCTCAAAGCCGGTAAATCGGCGGGTGATTTGGTCAAGTCCGTAACCATGTCCGAGTACAAAAACTGGGACGGCTACAAATTCTTCCGCGCCACTAATGTCAAAGGTATGGCGGCCTGGCTGCAGAAAAAGGGCAGCATGTAGAAAAATAGGGGACATTGAAAGAGGGTTGTCATGTCCCCTTCCCAACCCCGTCATGCGCGGGCTTGACCCGCGTATCCAGCTATCTTTGTTGGAGGGAAGGTGGATACCCGGATCAAGTCCGGGTATGACGCAGGTGAACTAACTCGGCGTCTTCTAAAATTCACGCCCGCTTTTTCCGACACCTCAACCCAAAAAGCCCTCCCCCTTTGATGGGGGAGGGTTGGTGGAAGTGACCCCCAGTGACTATAAAATAAACTTAGAGAGATCGCCGCCTTTGACGAGATCGCCGACGCGTTCTTTGACGAGCTCGGCGTTAATCTCGATGGTTTCGCCGCCGCGGTCGGTGGCGGTGAAGCTGATCTCTTCGAGGAGTTTTTCCATCACCGTATGAAGACGTCTGGCACCGATGTTTTCGACGACCGAGTTGATCTCGGCGGCGAGTTTGGCGAGCTCTTGAATGGCGTCGTCGGTGAAGTTGAGGGTAACCTCTTCCGTGCCCATCAGCGCGACATATTGTTTGATCAGGCTGGCTTCGGGCTCGGTTAGAATGCGGACGAAATCTTCTTCGGTGAGCGCGCGGAGCTCAACCCGGATCGGCAAGCGGCCTTGTAGTTCGGGCAAAAGATCAGATGGCTTGGCGAGATGAAAGGCACCGGAGGCAATGAATAAAATATGATCGGTTTTGATCATGCCGTATTTGGTCGACACCGTGGTGCCTTCGATTAGGGGTAACAGATCGCGCTGCACGCCTTCCCGGCTGACATCGCCGCCATGGGCATCAGCGCGCGCCGTGATCTTGTCGAACTCATCGATGAAGACGATGCCGTTATTTTCGACATTGTCAGCGGCCTCTTTGACGACGAGGTCTTCGTCGAGCAGTTTGTCGCTTTCTTCATCCATCAGTATTTCGTAGGAGTCTTGAACGCTCATGCGCTTTGGCGTGGTTTGCTGGCCAAAGGCTTTGCCCATCATATCGCCGATATTGAGCATACCCATTTGCGCGCCGGGCATGCCGGGGATATCAAAGCTTGGCATGCTGCCCATGCTGCTCTCGACGACTTCAATCTCGATCTCTTTATCGTCTAGCTCACCTTCGCGCAGCATCTTGCGGAATTTCTGGCGGGTGTCCTGGCTGGCACTTTCGCCGACCAAGGCATCCAGCACGCGTTCCTCGGCGAGGATTTCCGCTTTGGCGATGACTTGTTTGCGCAGGCGTTCCCGGGTTTCATGAATGGCTGTTTCCATCAGATCGCGGACGATCGATTCAACGTCCCGGCCGACATAACCGACTTCGGTAAACTTCGTGGCCTCAATTTTCATGAAGGGGGCTTGGGCAAGCTTGGCAAGCCGGCGGGCAATCTCGGTTTTACCGACACCGGTCGGTCCCATCATGAGAATATTTTTTGGCAAAACCTCTTCGCGTAAATCATCATCCAATTGCTGACGCCGCCAGCGATTTCTAAGGGCCACGGCGACGGCGCGCTTGGCATCATTCTGGCCGATGATATAGCGGTCAAGCTCCGAGACAATCTCGCGCGGCGAAAAGCTCGACGTTTGGGTTTTTACCTCTGACTTCACAGGCGTTTTGGCTTCGGAGTTTTCCGAGGAAGGAATATTGGTCATTTGATTTCGAGCTTTTCTACGATGATGTTGTCATTGGTATAGACGCAAATACCGGCAGCGATTTCCAGAGCGCGCCGAGCGATGTCTTCGGCGCTCATATCGTCGCGGTCCAGCAAAGCGCGGGCGGCAGAGAGGGCATAATTGCCGCCGGAGCCGATACCGATCAAGCTGTCTTCGGGCTCGAGCACATCGCCCGTGCCAGAAACGATCAGCGAAACTTTTTCATCCGCCACCGCCATCATGGCTTCAAGACGCCTGAGATAGCGATCCGTCCGCCAGTCTTTGGCAAGCTCAACGCAGGCGCGGGTAAGTTGGCCTGGATGTTGTTCCAACTTGGCTTCCAAGCGCTCAAACAATGTAAAGGCATCGGCGGTCGCGCCGGCAAAGCCCGTAATGACCGAGCCATTATGCAGGCGGCGCACTTTCATCGCATTGGCTTTAACGACAGTATCGCCCATGCTGACCTGACCGTCGCCGGCCACCACGACCTCATTGTCTTTGCGAATGCATAAAATGGTCGTCATTAAATTTTCCTTCTGGTGGATTTATCTTTTAAACCTTAAGAGGGGATGTAGTTTTAAAAACGGCTTCCGTCAATGAATTCCCCTTTATCCACTGGTAAATTTCACTTGTTCCTGTTACAAGAGCGCGACTTTAATTAAGTATTTGAGTGGAGTACGTAAAATGGGCTCGTCAGCGAGAACCGCTAGCGTAGAGCGCAATACAAAGGAAACGCAAATCAGCGTGACCGTCAATCTCGACGGCACGGGCGTTTACAATGTTTCAACTGGGATCGGCTTTCTCGATCACATGTTGGAGCAGCTGTCTCGTCACAGCCTGATGGACCTTGATGTCCAAGCTAAAGGCGACCTCCACATTGACGGCCACCACACGACAGAAGATTGCGGCATTGCGATTGGCGAAGCGGTTAAGCAAGCACTGGGTGACCGGGCTGGCATTACCCGCTACGGCTCTGCTTTGTGTCCGTTGGATGAAGCGCTGACCCGGGCTGTGGTTGATTGCTCGAACCGGCCTTATCTGGTTTGGAAAGTTGGCTTTTCGCGTCCGAAAGTTGGTGATTTCGATACCGAGTTGTTTCGTGAATGGTTTCAGGCCTTTGCGCAAGCTGCGGGCCTAACTCTGCATGTCGAGAACTTCTATGGTGAAAACAATCACCATATTATTGAGTCTTCGTATAAAGCGCTGGCCCGTGCCCTGCGCCAAGCGGTGACGATTGATGCGCGGGCTGCCGATAGCGTGCCGTCGACCAAAGGCACTTTGTCAGATAATAAATAGTTAGTTTCGATCATGCGCATTTATACCCTTCATCAGCCCAAAGATCCGACGACTGAAGTTGTGCCCGTTAAAGAGGGTTTCAGCTGGCCGGCCTTTTTTGTCTCGCCGCTCTGGGCGCTCTGGCACCGCTTGTGGTTTTGGGCGGTGGGATTTGTCGCGGCTAATATCGTGCTCGGTTGGATTTTAACGACCGCCGGCGGTAATGAGTTCGTAACATCGACCGCATCCTTTGCCCTGGCTTTGATCATCGGCTGGACAGCAAATGATCTTAGGCGGCGCAAGCTTACCAAGCGGGGCTTTGAAGAAAGTGCGGTTTTGGTGGCCAATAATAAAGAAACTGCGATTGCCCGGTTTTTGATGGCGGCCCCCACTGCCTCCCCTACCCCGACCAATCGTGCCGGCGGGCCGTGGTAGATGGCAAAAACAGTTATCATTGATTATGGTTCAGGTAATTTGCGCTCTGTCGCGAAGGCGTTTGAGCATGCGAGCATGGAAGATGTTGTCGTCACCAATGATCCGGCAGAACTTGGCTCAGCGAGCCATATTGTGCTGCCGGGTGTGGGCGCGTTTGCTGACTGTAAGGCAGGTCTCGAAGCTGTGCCGGGCATGATCGAGGCGCTAGCCGAACAAGTCACCCAAAATAAAAAACCGTTTTTGGGCATCTGTGTCGGCATGCAATTAGTGGCGACGCGCGGTTTGGAGCACGGTGAGACGTCTGGCTTTAACTGGATTTCCGGCGATGTCGTTGAGATTAAGCCCAGCGACACAAGTTTAAAAATTCCGCATATGGGCTGGAACGCGTTGCAGTTTGAACAAGACGCCCACCCTGTATTGGCAGGCTTTGAGGCCGGTGTGCATGCCTATTTTGTCCACTCCTATCATTTTGCTGCCACTAATTCAGATCAGGTGTTGGCGGAAGTGGAGTATGGTGGGGCGGTCACGGCTATGATCGGGCGCGATAATATGATCGGTACGCAATTCCACCCGGAAAAAAGCCAGCACTTTGGTTTGGCGTTTATTGAGAATTTTTTAAAGTGGTCGGGAGAGCTGACATGATTTTCTTTCCGGCGATTGATTTGAAGGACGGCCAATGCGTCCGCTTGCTCAGAGGTGAGATGGATCAGGCAACCGTCTTTGGCGACGATCCCGCAGCGCAAGCCAAGCTGTTTCAGGATGCTGGCTGCACCTGGCTGCATTGTGTTGATCTCAACGGCGCCTTCGAAGGCAAGCCCGTAAATGGCGCTGCCGTCGATGGCATTTTAGCGGCGACTGATATGAAGATCGAGCTCGGCGGCGGCATTCGTAATTTGGACACCATTGCCATGTGGCTGGAGAAAGGCGTCAGCCGCGTGATCTTAGGCACTGTCGCGCTGAAAGACCCCGATCTCGTTCGCCAAGCCTGCAAAGAGTTTCCTGGCCAAGTGGCCGTTGGTATCGATGCCAAGGGCGGCTTTGTGGCCGTTGAAGGCTGGGCAGAAGTTTCTGAGCTGACCGCCCTCGATCTTGCGCAAAAATTTGAAGACGCTGGGGTCTCGGCGCTGATCTATACCGATATTGATCGGGACGGCTTAATGACCGGACCCAATACGGCGGCAACGATCGCTCTGGCAAAAGCGATCTCGATACCGGTTATTGCCTCCGGCGGTGTCTCCTCGATGGAAGATCTTGAAGCGTTGCAACAAGCGGGCGGTGATTTGCTTGAGGGTGCGATCTCGGGTCGGGCGGTTTATGACGGCGCGATTGATCCCGCCTCGGCTGTCGCTTTACTGCAAGGAAATTTGGGGGGAAACAATGCTTAAAACCCGCATCATCCCTTGTCTCGATGTTGATAACGGCCGCGTTGTCAAAGGCGTCAATTTTGTCGATCTGGTCGATGCCGGGGATCCGGTTGAGCAGGCCAAAATCTATGATGCGGCGGGCGCGGATGAGCTGACCTTTTTGGACATCACCGCCAGCAGTGATGACCGCGAAACCATTTTTGATGTGGTAGCTCGGACGGCCGAACAATGTTTTATGCCGGTGACGGTCGGCGGCGGCGTCAGAGCCGTTGAAGATATTCGGAAACTCTTACTCGCCGGGGCTGATAAGGTCGCGATCAATACGGCGGCCATTCACAATCCTGAGTTTGTTAAAGAAGCCGCGCTTAAGTTTGGCAGTCAATGTATTGTGGTGGCGGTTGATGCGAAAAGAAATCAGGACCGCTTTGAAATCTTCACCCATGGCGGCCGCAAGGAAACCGGGATTGAAGCGATCTCTTGGGCTGAGCGCATGGCCGACTACGGCGCCGGTGAAATTCTCCTAACCTCGATGGATAAAGATGGCACGAAATCCGGTTTTGATATCGAACTGACCCGCGCAATTGCGGATGCGGTGCCGATCCCGGTGATTGCCTCTGGCGGTGTTGGCACGCTCGACCATATGGTTGAAGGTGTCACGGAAGGTCATGCAAGCGCTGTGCTTGCGGCCTCGATTTTTCACTTCGGGACCTATAGTATTCAGGAAACCAAAGAATTTATGGCTGCCGCTGGGGTCGCTGTACGAATGGATCACTGATGACAAATGAAAATAGTGAAGTTTTAGAGCGTCTTTTTGCAGTTATTGAAAGCCGCAAAGGGGCAGACGCGTCTTCCTCCTATACGGCCAAGCTGTTTGACGCCGGCATGGCAGAGATTTCCCGTAAAGTTGGTGAAGAAGCGGTTGAGACCATTACCGCGGCGTTGAGCGATCCAAAAAATGTTACCGCAGAAAGCGCTGATCTGCTTTATCACCTTTTGGTTTTGTGGGCCGAGGCCGGTATCAAGCCGGAAGACGTCTGGGCCGAGCTCGAAAAACGCGAAGGCACCTCTGGCATTGACGAAAAGAATTTGAGGGGATCTTAAGATGGCGTATGATACCGAAAATATTTTTGCAAAAATCTTACGCGGTGAAATTCCGTGCGATAAAATCTATGAAGATGAACACGCTTTGGCCTTTGAGGATATAAATCCGCAGGCGCCGATCCATGTGCTGGTGATCCCTAGAGGGGCCTATGTTTCGATGGATGACTTTACCACCTCGGCCAGTGACGCAGAAATCGCCGGATTTATGCGCGCTGTCGGCAATACCGCCCGGCAGCTAGAGCTCGCCTCGCCGGGTTATCGAATTTTGGCTAATATCGGTGAAGACGGCATGCAGGAGGTCCCGCATCTCCATATTCACCTCTTTGGCGGTAAAAAATTGGGCCCGATGCTCAAAACCACCGGCTAGGCCTGTTAACCACTCTCTAACCACTCGATTGTAAGAATATCCTCCTAATTAAAATTCAGGTATAATGACGCCTGAGAAAATGTGGTGACTGAAGACGTAAAATGGCTGATGAAGATTTACCAGCGGTAGAAGACGACGCTCCAGAGCAGGCCCCAGAACAGGCCCTAGACCAGGCTGCAGAACCGGCACCTGTCACTAGTGAGCCGCAGACCATTGGCGAGGCCATGGGTGCGCTTGAAGATGCGGCGGTGCATGGTGTTGATATCGATATTGTTGCAGTGCTGGGTACAGCTGAGCTCAAGGTTAGTCAGATCCTGCAATTAGGCCGGGGTGCCGTCGTCGAGCTCGACCGCCTGATTGGTGAGCCGGTCGATATTCGAGCCGAGCGCGAATTGGTCGCCCGCGGTGAAGTCGTCGTTGTCGAAGACAAACTTGCCATTCAACTTACCGAAGTCGTGCGCAGCTCAGGCACAGATACTTAAAACTTCACTCCTTAATTAATTATCTCCAATTGCCGTCCCGGCACAATGCGCCGATAGGCGAGCGCTTCGGCGACGTGGACCCGGGTGATTTTTTCTCGGGCATCCAGATCGGCAAGGGTGCGGGCGACCTTAAGAATGCGGTGATAGCCTCGGGCGGTCAGGCGCATTTTTTCTGTTGCCTCGCTAAGCAAGGACCGGCCTTCCTTCGAGGGGGCAGCAATCTCCTCCAGTAAGTTTCCATCCGCCTCGGCATTGGTGCGAAGTTTGTCCTCACCTAAATTTTGAAAGCGCACACGCTGAATAATCCGGGCCGCCGCAACGCGCTTGGCGATCTCGGCAGAATTTTCGGACGCCGCCGGCTGGCTTAAATCAGCTGGGCTGACGGCGGGCACATCGACGTGAAGATCAATGCGGTCAAACATCGGGCCCGAAATTTTACCCTGATAATCTGCGCCGCATTTGGGCGCTCGATTACAGGTCTGATAGGGATCGCCAAGATAGCCGCAGCGACACGGGTTCATCGCGGCAATGAGTTGAAAACGCGCCGGATAGGTGACATGTGCGTTGGCGCGGGCAATGGAGGTTTGCCCGGTCTCCAAGGGTTGGCGGAGCGCCTCCAGGGCGGCGCGCTGGAACTCCGGCAACTCGTCCAGGAAGAGGACGCCGTGATGGGCGAGAGAAATTTCGCCGGGTTTTACCTTGAGACCGCCGCCGACCAGGCTTGGCATCGAAGCGGAGTGATGCGGATCCCGGTAAGGCCGGGTTTTCAAAAGCCCGCCATTTTTAAGCTCACCGGCGACCGAGTGGATCATACTAACGGCCAATGCTTCTGTTGGATCGAGCGGCGGTAAAATTCCTGGTAAGCGGCTCGCCAACATAGATTTGCCAGAGCCGGGCGGTCCCACCATCAACATATTATGGCCGCCTGCTGCTGCCACTTCGAGGGCGCGTTTGGCACTTTCCTGGCCTTTAATGTCCGCCATATCCGGATAACTTATGAGGTCTTCCATCAATTTTGGCTCCGGGGCCGCGAGTATAGACCTGCCTTTGAAATGATTGATCAACCCCAGCAAGGTTTCGGGCGCCAGCACTTGAACCTCACCGGCCCAAGCCGCCTCGCCGCCCTGGCTGGCCGGACAAATTAGGCCGAGCCCCAAGGCGTTGGCGTGAATGGCCGCCGGCAGCACGCCCGCGACCGGGCTGATCGCGCCGTCCAAAGCAAGCTCGCCCAAAGCGACGAAGCCTTCGATATTTTCTCTTGAGATCACATCCATTGTCGCCAATAGGCCAAGCGCAATCGGCAGATCAAAATGACTGCCTTCCTTGGCAAGATCGGCGGGTGATAAATTGACGGTAATACGCCGTGGTGGCAGCGCCAGACCCAGCGCGCTCAACGCCGAGCGCACCCGCTCCCGGCTTTCGGCAACAGCTTTATCCGGCAAACCCACGACCGAAAAAGCCGGGATACCAGACGCCATTTGAACCTGAACATCGATTGAGA
>Ga0233429_1000433_pt1 | contig 68773 bp, 69 predicted proteins | sample SI_118_April2016_3_FD_179879 | JGI IMG/M metagenome (GOLD analysis project Ga0233429, IMG submission 179879) | Seawater microbial communities from Saanich Inlet, British Columbia, Canada - SI_118_April2016_135_MG | ecosystem: Environmental > Aquatic > Marine > Inlet | place: Canada: British...
GCTGAGTTGAATGCCATGGCCGATGATGGTGTGCTTTTCTTAGGCGGCGCCGAAACGGTGCTTGGTGTCTCTGATAAATTCAAGCCGATTTCAGGCTTTCGCGGAGTCTATTGCAAGGCTGAATCGGATTTGACATTTGCTAGCTGACAGCTGTTCTTCAGGCCTCAGCCGCGCTCGCCTCACCGGCCCCGTCCGGATCCCTTAGAACATAGCCACGGCCCCAAATGGTCTCGATGTAATTATCACCATCGGTCGCAGCGCTCAGCTTTTTGCGCAGCTTGCAGATAAATACATCGATTATTTTCAGTTCCGGCTCGTCCATGCCGCCGTACAGATGATTCAGGAACATCTCCTTGGTCAGGGTCGTTCCCTTTCTCAGCGACAGCAGTTCAAGAATGCCATATTCCTTGCCGGTCAGGTGGATCGGCTGACCTTCGACCTCGACTGTATGGGCGTCCAGGTTGACGCTCATCTTTCCAGTATGGATCAATGATTGGGCATGGCCTTTTGAACGCCTGACGATGGCCTGAATACGGGCCATCAATTCGGCCTTGTCGAAAGGTTTAGTCAGATAATCGTCAGCACCTGTGCCCAGTCCCTTAACCTTGTCGTCGGCCTCGGTCAGTCCCGACAGGATCAAAACTGGTGTTTCGACGCGGGCATCGCGCAACCTGCGCAGGACCTCAATGCCATCGATATCAGGCAGCATCAGGTCTAAAATAATAATGTCGTAATCGTAAAGCTTGCCGATTTCCAGGCCATCTTCGCCAAGATCGGTCGCATCGACGACCATACCATCGGATTCAAGCATCATTTGCAGGCTTTGCGCTGTCGCCTGATCGTCCTCAACCAAAAGCACTCGCATCTGGATCTCCCCTTACCGAACCGGATTCGATATATTAACCATTTTTGTTAACAATTGTTAACCATAATTGTTGCCTGGTCTGACGAAATGCTCGATGAGAGCCTTTACAAAGATTTAAAGACTCTTTGGCGATAATCGGAACGGGATGAAATTGGGTATACGAATGAAACAATCAGGGCCTGTTTCCGGTCGTCCGCAAGGGCACACCACGTGTTGCTTTCCAGGTAGGGGGGCAGCCGCTTGAAAAACCTGACCGATAATATCGTCAATGAAATCGGCCGCCTGTCGGACCACAGTGTCTACGGCAGGGTCGCGTCGATCGTCGGGCTGATGGTCGAAATCGAAGGGATTCGCGATACATTGTCCATTGGTGACAGGTGCCGTCTGGTCGGTCGCGATGGGCGCAAGGTGATGTGCGAAGTTGTTGGCTTCAGAAATGAACGCGCCCTGTTGATGCCGTTTGGCTCGCTTGACGGTATCGGCTTGGGCAGTCGCGCAGAAGTCAGCATTACCGACCCTGTCATCTATCCCGATATCAGCTGGATGGGACGTGTCGTCAATGCCTTTGGTGAACCGGCCGATGGCCTGGGGCCTCTGGTCAAGGGGCCGACGGCCTATCGGGTTCATTCCAGCCCGCCCGATGCTCATACGCGCCGCCGTGTCGGCGAGAAGATCGACCTTGGGGTGCGTGCGCTGAATGCCTTCCTGACCTGCTGTAGGGGACAGCGCATGGGCATCTTTTCCGGTTCAGGTATCGGCAAGTCGACGGTCATGTCTATGATGGCGCGTCATACGAATGCCGAAGCAGGGGTCATCGGCTTGATTGGCGAACGTGGTCGCGAGGCCCGTGAATTTATTGAAGATGATCTTGGCGAAGAGGGCATGGCGCGAAGTGTCGTTGTCGTTGCCACATCGGATGAACCTCCGCTGGTTCGCCGTCAGGCCGCCTATGTCATGATGGCGATTGCCGAGTTTTTCCGCGATCAGAATCTTGATGTGCTATGCCTGATGGACAGTGTCACCCGTTTTGCCATGGCGCAGCGGGAAATCAGTTTGTCGGCTGGCGAGCCACCGGCATCGAAGGGATACACCCCATCAGTATTTGCTGAACTGCCGCGCCTGCTGGAACGCGCCGGCCCGGGAGCCGAAGGTCAGGGCTCCATTACCGGCCTGTTCACGGTTCTGGTCGAAGGGGACGATCACAACGAGCCTGTCGCAGATGCGGTTCGTGGCATTCTCGATGGTCACGTGGTGCTTGATAGAGAAATCGCAGAACGGGGTCGCTATCCGGCGATCAATATCCTGAAAAGTGTCTCCAGAACCATGCCAGCCTGTAACAGCGATGATGAAAACGCCATCGTCAATCGGGCCCGCAAGTTGCTGGCGACCTATGAAGATATGGCGGAGCTGATCCGGCTGGGTGCCTATCGACGGGGCAGTGATGCCGAAATTGACGAAGCAATTCATTATTATCCGGCAATCGAAGCGTTCCTGGCGCAAACCAAGGAAGATCGGACGGATTTGCAGAGCTGCTATACGCAACTACAGGAAATACTCGACATGACCGAGGCGACGGAAGGGGATGCTCAACTGCCCCCGCAGCAGGCAGCACCACCCCCACCCCCACCTGCTCCTGAGGCGCCACCGCCGGAAGCGCCGGCACCAGCGCCGGTGTCTGCCCAGCCGGGGACGGACCAGACTTTAAGTACGGAAACCCTGCAAGACATTAATTCGTTGAATACCTAGGAAAGCTGAATGGCCCGCAGCCTGAAAACGTTGATCCGACTGAATGAGTGGACGGTTGACCAGAAACGCCGAAAGCTTGGTGGAATTCTGCGTCTGATCAATGCCTTGCAGAATCAGGCGCAATTGCTTGAAGAAGAGTTGATTGAAGAGCAGGCCAGTGCCGCCAACGATCCCTCGGAAGCCGGGTTCCTGTACGGCAACTATGCCAACCATGTGATTGAGCGGCGCGAACGGATAGCGCTGTCAATTCAACAATCTGAACAAGAAGCCGAAGTCGCCCGCGAGGAATTGAACGAGGCCTATCGCGAGTTGAAAAAATACGAAACCGCCCAGAAGAACAGGGAAGTGCGCGAGCAAAAGGAACTCGCCGTTCGCGAACAAATGGTCCTCGACGAAATCGGTTTGCAGGGCTACGCGCGTAAGAAGGCATGATGTAGGCGCACCCTTCGGATGGCGCAGCCTCTGGAAGTCAGACTTTAATTGGCGAAACGATACACCGTCATTTCCAACTCTCTACTTTAAACGTGATAAGAGTTCCGGGTTGCTCCATTTTGGCTGCTGATCTTCCAGCAATACTTCATGACTGGCGATACCGGGGTGAACCTGATCCGGCGTGTCGATGGAAACCTGAACCCAGCGGGCAATCAATTCATTGTTGATGTCATTCAGGATTACGGCTGCTGCCTCTTCCAGTGTCGGCCATTCGACCGTTCCCAGAACATCCAGATACTTGCCGAAGGCTGCCGGTTCCAGAATCAGCTTGTCCGGCACATAGCGCAGGGTGACGGAACTGCGTTCCATATCGCTTACGGCGGCCATATGGCCGACAAGTGTGGTTACGTAATCCAGCTTGCCGTCCGGATTGCGTGTTGTTGGCAGATGTTTGCGTCTTTCGCTTACGTCCATAAGGCTTGATCCTAAACCACGAGTCCCATTTCTTCATTTGAAATCGGATCATCGACATCAATGAAGTTGGGCGGGGCTGCCTGAAAACCAACGCCACCGCTAAGTCCAAAGGCCTCAGATGAATTCTGGAAGATTTCCTGAATATCGTATCGGATTTCGTCGGTCAGCGGCATTTCCGTACGCACAATCAGATCCAGTTTTTTTCCTTCATCGCGGACCAGTCCATCTAGCTGTATCCGTCCCATGCGGCTGAGGATGACATCGATGATGAACCGCGTGTTTGATTTTTCGGAACTTTCTTCATCATCATTTTCGTCGTTGCGCATCAGCATGCGGATTTGTTCCAGCGCCTCGCCGCTGTTGATGGGAATCAGGGCAACGCGCCAGTCGCCCTTGGCCGAGTCATCAGATATACGCCCAAGGGTCTGAAAATCATCGTTCAGGCGGGAATGAAGGTTGGGGCGTGTGCGTTCAATGGTGCGTACCGGTGCTTCACCGAGCCAGGCGCGCATATCGCCGCCACGCAGGGCAGTCAGGAAAAACAGCACGGTCGCCGTCAGTGCCGGACCGGGGCGGGGCAGGATGTTCTGGACAATTTGTTGAGCCGATGCCGGGGATGCCTCGTGGATGGTGGTGACTGTTTCCTCCAGCGCCGGCCATTTTCGAGACATGAACAGGTTTTCACGACCAAGTCCTAAATGCACACCTGGTTCGGCCTTCGGCTGTATAGGCGGGGTGGTGATATCGAACGTAATGATGCTGCCGCGCGGCAGGGCCGCGGGCGTCTTCAGGGCAAAAACACCGGAATTTGTCTGCACAATTGGATGTCCCGTCGTTGTCGTGCCCGATACCGTGCCGGTCAAGGTGCGGCCAATGCTTAAATTGCTTGTCGCGGATTTTGGGGCCGCGGGTGTGGCGTCCGTGGCGGTGGCGGACGGCAAGACGATTTTGCCAATCTTGATGCTGAACTGCGTCCCCGATGATAAATACTGGGTTCCCTTGGCGTTTCCGGTGGATCCGGCTGCCTGTGCCGAATGGGATGCCTGTGCGGTTTTTGCAGCGGTTGTAGAGGCTGTTTTGCCCGATGAGGTGACGGTCTTGGCGGCATTGCCAGCAGGCAGCACCCGCGAGGCGAGATTGCCGAAGCCTTTGCTGAGACCCTTGGTGATGTTCTGTTTAAGACCTTCTGTGAAACCAGCCCCGGTGCTGGTACCGGGAGTGTTCCCGGGCGCATTGGCAAGCGTTTGTGACGCTACGGTTCCGGTGGCTTGCGAGGCTGCCACTGCTGGTTGGGCCAAGGGGCGTAACAAGGAAGCCTGAAGCGTTGTCCCGGCATTCAGTGTCAGCGGACCGGCTGCCGGACTGGCGCTGGCGGTATTTGCCGTTGCTGTCTGCCCTGCCTGTCCGGCTTGTGCCATTGTAGGCCGCAGGGTGCCTTCCGGGGGTTTGCCGTTGATTGAATTGATGACGAACTGGGCCTGTGGCGTCAGTGACTGTAAATGCAGCACCAGGTTCGAGAGTTTCGGCAGCGGCAGCGTCGTCTGTACCGTCAATTGTCCAAGTGGCGTTTTCAGGGTGTACAGATCTTTGCCGACTTGGGCGGTCAGCGCCGCCTCGAGCACATGACCCAGGCTAAGCTGGGTAATCGCGACCGGCGGATTCTGCACGACGGCTAGCGGTGGTGGCGTCGGCATGGCGGCTTGCGTAAGCGCTGGCGGCGGTGGCGTAATGGTGGGCATATTGACCCTTGGCCTCCCGGCTCAATCCTTGAGTTTGGCGGCGATCTCCTCGACATCCGTGGCGGCCTCGGTATTGGGGAAGCGCGTCAGGATCGACGACTGGCTCTTGATCGATTCACGCACCTTGTTGTCGCGGCGGATCACTCCGATCAAAGGTGGAGAAATTTTAAGGAACCCTTCACAGGCCTTGAGCAGCGTATTGTATGTGCGCTCTCCCTCGCGGGTTGAATTGGCCATGTTGATGACGATACGGATATCGGCGCCGGGCCTCTCCATGTGCGTCACCTTGATGAAGGCGTAGGCATCGGTCAGCGAAGTCGGCTCGTCGGTGGCGACGACAAGACAGGTGCCAACATTATGGGTCAGCTGGCGCACGGTTCGTTCTACACCGGCCCCCAGATCAATGATCACCTTGTCATAACCGGCAGACAGCAGCACCAGATCATCGCCCAGCACTTGCAAGCGGCTGGCTGGGACGTTGGCCAGTCCACCGGACCCGGACCGTCCGGCGACGATATCAAAATTGCCGTCTTCGTAGGGCAGGACAGCCTGATTAAGGGTCAGTCGTCCGGCGATGACGCTGCCCAGGTCGTGTTTCGGCATCAAGCCAAGCTGAATATCCAGATTGGCGAGGGCGAGATCACCGTCAAACAACAGGGTTTTCAGGTTTTCACGCGCCAGTGCATGGGTCAGGGTGATGGCGAACCAGGTCTTGCCGACACCGCCCTTGCCAGACGCGATGGCAATCATGTTCTGTCCCTGGGATCGTCCAGAGGGTCTTGGCGCAAGGGGCGAGGTGGTTGTGCTGGTGCTCATTTACACCTGCCCAACGGTTTTGATGTTGGCTTTTGAATAAACTTCGTTCTGGGACATCACCGTCGTCATCGGGCGGAAACGTTCAACAATGGAGCGCACGAACGGCCTGATCGGCGGGCTGGTCAGCAATACCGGTGTTTCGCCCATCATTGCCTGACGCTCAAAGCCGTTACGCAGTGCCTGAATGAAGTCCTGCAAGCGGCTTGGCGGCATTGAAAGCTGGCGATCCTCGCCGGTGCCGACCAGGGATTCGGCAAAGGCCTGTTCCCATTCCGGGCTTAAGGTAACGAGCGGGATAAACCCGGCCTCGTTGGTGTTGATTGAACTGATTTGTCGGGCCAGTCGGGCACGGACATGTTCGGTAATCATGGTGATGTTGCGGGTCTGGCCGCAGGCTTCCGATATGCCTTCCAGAATAGTCGGCAGGTCGCGCACCGACACCCGTTCGGCCAGCAGGTTCTGCAAGACGCGTTGTACGCCGCCCAGCGATATCTGCGCCGGGATCATGTCGCCAATCAGTTTTTGATGTTCCTTGTCCAGCTCGTCCATCAGTTTTTGCGTTTCCGCATAGGACAGCAGCTCGGCCATGTTGTCCTTGATGACCTCTGTTATATGGGTGGTGATGACGGTCGCCGGATCAACCACCGTGTAGCCACGGAACAGTGCTTCTTCGCGGTTTGTCTCGTCAATCCACATGGCTGGCAGGCCGAATGTCGGCTCGGTGGTTTTCTCGCCGGGCAGGGTGATTTCCTCGCCGCGCGGATCCATCACCAGCAACATGTTGGGGCGCAGATCGCCATTCCCGGCCTCGATCTCCTTGACCCGGACGACATAGGTGTTGGCGGGAAGCTGCATGTTGTCCTGAATACGGACCGACGGCATGACGAAACCGATGTCCGATGCCATTTGCCGTCTCAGCGCCTTGATCTGGTCGGTCAGGCGCTGGCCGTCGCGGGGGTTGTTAATCAGCGACAACAGGCCGTAGCCCAGCTCAAGGCGCAGGAAGTCTATCTTCAGGGCCGAGCCGATGGGCTCTTCTTCGGCCTTCGATGGCTCTAAGGCCTCTTCCTCGGCTTTTTCAAGCGCCTCATCCTGTGTCTTTTTCTGGCTGATGCCGACGTACAGCGAAATGAAACCGGTGATAGTGCCCAGAATAACGAACGGAACTGCAGGGATGCCGGGCAACAGCGCTAGTGAAATTAGCAAGAATGAGCTGACGCCCATGGCGCGCGGACGCCCACCCAGTTGCGAGAACAATGCTTTGTCTGCAGTGCCACCGATACCGGCTTTCGTCACCATCAGACCGGCGGCGGTCGAGACGATCAACGCCGGGATTTGCGAGACCAGGCCATCACCGACGGTCAGGCGGGTATAAGTCTCGGCGGCCTGAGCAAAGGTCAGATCGTTCTGCGCGACACCGATGATCATGCCACCGATGACGTTGATAAAGGTAATCATCAGGCCAGCGACAGCATCACCACGAACGAACTTCGATGCACCATCCATGGCTCCGAAGAAAGTGCTCTCGTCTTCCAGTTCCTTGCGTCGGGCCCGTGCATCGGCCTCGTCGATCAGGCCGGTCGACAGGTCGGCATCAATGGCCATCTGTTTACCGGGCATGGCGTCCAGGGTGAAGCGCGCTGAAACTTCGGCGATACGCCCGGAACCCTTGGTGATGACGACGAAGTTGACGATAACCAGGATCGCGAAGACGATAATACCGATAACAAAATTGCCACCCATAACGAAACCGCCGAAGGCTTCAATGACTTTACCGGCGGCGTCTGGTCCGGTGTGACCGTCACTCAGGATCAGGCGGGTCGAGGCCAGGTTCAGGGACAGGCGGATCATCGTCGCGAGCAGGATGACTGTCGGAAAAGCATTGAATTCCAACGACTTGGTAATAAACAAGGTGGTCATCAGGATGAGCACGGAAAACGTGATGGAAAACGCAAGGGCGATATCCAGAAGCCATTTCGGCATTGGCAGGATCAATACCACCAGGATACAGACGACACCCAGGGCCAGCGCGATATCGGCGCGCTTGGTGATAAACCCGACCACATCTTGCAGACCGAATGACGGCGTCTGTGGGGCGGTTGTTGTTTCGCTTTGAGCGTCGGCCATTTTTGCCTTCTGGGCTCTCGTCTTTATTCGTTAAACGGACGGGCGTTCGGTTTCGCCGGGCATCGGGACGGCAAAACCTTGCTCGTTGTAAAGCTTCAGTTTGTTACGCAACGTGCGAATGGAAATTCCAAGGATGTTCGCGGCGTGCGTGCGATTGCCCAGGCAGTGTTGCAAGGTGTCGATAATCAGGCCGCGTTCGACCTGGGCGACAGTCTGGCCGACCATGTCGCCGCCGATTGCCGTTGGTGCGGCCTTATCACTGCTCGATGCCGCCGCTGTCAGCTGGATGGCGTCGGTGCTGATTTCCTTACCGCTGGACAGCAGCACGGCACGGTGCATGGCGTTTTCCAGTTCACGAACGTTCCCCGGCCATGGATAGTCTTGAAGTGCCTGTGTGGCGCTGTCTGACAAGGGCAGGGCATCGACGCAGTTTTCCTTGGCGTATTTGGCAATGAAGTGGCTGGACAGATGGAGAATGTCCAGGGGCCGTTCCGAAAGCGAGGGCAACGCCAGATTAACGACGTTGAGGCGGAAATACAGGTCCTCGCGGAAGCGATTTTCGGCAATTTCATCGGCCATATTGCGGTTCGAGGTGGCGACGATACGGACATCGACTTTAACCGGCCTGGTGCCGCCAATCCTGTCGATTTCCCGTTCCTGCACTGCGCGCAGCAGTTTGGCCTGAAGATGCGGGTCCATCTCGCTGATTTCGTCCAACAACAGGGTGCCGCCGTTGGCTTCTTCGAATTTACCGATGCGGCGTGCAACGGCACCGGTAAAAGAGCCCTTTTCGTAACCGAACAGTTCTGATTCAAGCAGGTTTTCAGGGATCGCTGCGCAATTGACGGCGATGAACGGTCCTTTCGAGCGCAGGCTCTTGGCGTGCAGGAAGCGGGCCATCAGTTCCTTGCCGGTACCGGACTGGCCGGTGACCATGATGCTGGCATCGCTGGGCGCGACCTGGGTCGCCATTTTCAGAACCTCGGCCATGGCCGGATCCTTGAATTCGATGGCGTGGGTTTCTTCGGTAACGGCCGAAAGTACGGCGGCGATCAGGTCGGTGTCCGGCGGCAGCGGGATGTATTCCTTGGCCCCGGCCTTGATAGCCTTGACCGCAGCGCGGGTATCGTTGCCGATGCCGCAGGCGACGACGGGAATGGTGATTCGTTCGGCCTCAAGCGAGGATATCAACAAGCCGATGTCCAGATTGACGTCGACCATCAACAGATCGGCACCATTTCCGGCGCGGAGCGTCTCCAGCCCACCCTGAATGTCGTCGACCTGGGTTACTTTCGCACCACGTTCGACGGCGATACGGCTGGCGCCGCCGATTTGTCCGTCCAGAGTTCCGATAATCAGTAATCGCATCAAACTTCGTTTCCGTCAGTCAGTCTTGGTTCAGTCAAAATATTGCACGCGTTTACCCGGGGGCAGTATGCTGTTGAGCAGCATTTCCAGGCGGCGCGGGTTTTCCTGCCGACCGATGGATGCCGCCCCCATCATGTAAATTGTGTTGACCATGGATTCTTCCGCCGAGTTCCGCTCCAGCTTCGAAGCCATCGGCGAGAACACCATGTTTGCCAGCACAGCACCGTAAAATGTGGTCAGCAGGGCGACGGCCATGGCCGGACCGATGGTCGAGGGATCATCCAGATTGCCGAGCATCTGCACCAGACCGATCAAGGTGCCGATCAGGCCCATGGCCGGTGCAAATTCAGCTGCTTTTCGCAGCACATTGGTACTTTTGTGATGGCGCGTCAGCGTCGCGTTCAGGTCGCGGCGCATAATCAGTTCGACTTCTTCGCCCGGCGTCCCATCGACGACCATCAGCATGCCCTTGTACAGGAACGGCTCAGGGCGCAGGCCATCAAGTACGTTTTGCAGCGACAGCACGCCCTGACGGCGCGCCAGTTCGGCGACTTGCAGAATTTGCATGGCGGCGTCGGACGGATCGCGTGACGAGAAGAAGAATGTTTTGGCGATGATTTTCACGGAATGGCCAATTTCCGACATGGAAAAGCACATGGTGGTAATGGCCAGCGTGCCGCCGACAACGATCAGGATCGATGGCGGATTGACAAATGACGCTGGATCGCCGCCCAGCACAATGGCGGCTGTAATCAGCCCAAAACCACAGATCAGCCCGATGACGGTTGCCATGTCCATCGACGACTTCACTTTACGGATATTTATAGTTTCACCGCCGTTTGCCATTAACCGGGTTCCTGCCTAGCGTTCTGTCTTGATGATTTCCGTCATGGTCACGCCAAGACGGTCTTCGACGACGACGACCTCGCCACGCGCTACCAGACGGTCATTAACGTAAATGTCTATGGCCTCGCCGACCTTGCGGTCCAGTTCGACGACCGCACCCCGCCCCAATTTCAGCAACTGGCTGACCTGCATGTGGGTTTTTCCAAGAACAGCGGAAACCTGAACCGGAATGTCGTAAACGGCTTCCAGGTCCTGCGCGCTTGCTGGCAGGTCGGGAATATCGCGTGGAGCCTCCATTGCCGGGGGCGGCGCTGCTGCTGCCTCACCTTCTGCGGCTTCGTCTACTTCAAGTTCGGATAATTCCAGATCTTTTTCGTCAGCCATAATTTCCTCCTGACCTTATTCGTCAGCTTCGGGTTGAATTTCGGGTGCCGGATCGTTCATTTCAACGGTGCTGTCAAGCTCAGTTTTCTGTGTTTCGGCGACAGGGTCCTGGGTGTCGTTCGGGGTGTCGCTGGCGGGCTCGTCAGAGCGACTCCAAATTGTTGGTTTACCGTCCAGATAGCTGTCGATAATGGTGTCGATATCGCTCCACAGGTCGACACTGTTGCGTTCGGTGCCACCGTTTGACCATTCCAGGCGACAATCACCTGTTGGCATTGTGTCGTCGCCCTGCACATGCATATTTCCCTCGTATGTGCGGCTTTTGCTCATGTTTTCGATGCGTGCCCGCAGATCATCTACCAATTCGGCGCTGACGAAAATCGTCACACGCGGTTCTTCGACAATTTTCTCGAAGATGGACTGAATAACCCGCTCGATCTCGTCCAGGGCTACATTCCCGACAAGACTGGGAACGACTTTGTGGACGACTTCACTGGCGATTGTCACGGCACCGCGGGATAACTCGACATTGCCGTCAATTTGCATCTGAAAAACATCCTGACACTTTGTTTCGATAACGCTGAGCAGTTCCGCGATACGTGCCTCGACGGAAACCGACGTTTCCTGCTGCCCTTCCTGCTTGCCAGCGGCAAAGCCTTCCTCGCGTGCGGCATTCAGTTCTTCTTCGGAAAAGGTCGGAACAATGATTTCCGGTTCTTCTTCTTTTTCCTCGTCTTCCGGCTCCGGGACAACAATTTCTGGCTCCGACATTTCGTCGAAGGTCGTCTCGAACATGAATTTTTCTACGGTTGCGGTCATACGTTAGTACACCAGCTCGTCTTCTTCGCCGGAACCGGCGATGACGATTTCGCCAGCATCGGCCAGGGCCTTGGCGGTCTGGACGATGGCTGCCTGGGCCTCGTCGACCTCTTTCAGGCGAACAGCGCCCATGGCGTCCATGTCTTCCTTCATCATCTTGCCGGCACGTTCCGACATGTTCTGGAAGAACAGCGTCTTGACTTCTTCGGAACCACCCTTCAAAGCCATTGCCAGGGCGTCCTTTTCGACCTGACGCAGGACCGTCTGGACACCGGAGTTGTCGAGCCTGGCGAGATCGTCGAAGGTGAACATCAATGCCTTGATCTTTTCGGCCGATTCCCTGTTGCGTTCTTCCAGTCCGGTCATAAACCGGCTTTCCGTATTGCGATCCAGGTTGTTGAAGATATCGGCCATCATTTCGTGGCTGTCGCGACGTGCCGTGCGCGCCAGGTTGGTCATGAATTCTGTCCTGAGGGTCTTTTCGATGTGATCCAGCACCTCTTTTTGTACTGATTCCATCCGCAGCATGCGCATGATGACTTCCATGGAGAAGTTTTCCGGCAGGACCGCCAGCACACGGGCGGCATGATCGGCGCGAATTTTAGAGAGCACGACGGCAACCGTCTGCGGGTATTCGTTTTTCAGGTAGTTGGCGAGCACCGCCTCGTTAACGTTGCCCAGCTTATCCCACATGGTACGGCCTGCAGGGCCGCGAATTTCTTCCATAATCTGGGAAACGCGATCTTCTGGCAGGGCTTGATAAAGAAGCCGTTCTGCAGTGTCGTACGAACCAATGACCGAACCGCCACCCCCACCGGACAATTGGTTGGCGAATTCGACGAACAGGCGTTCGATCAGGCTGGAATTGATGTTGCCCAGAGTTGACATGGTCTGCGACATGTCGCGAATTTCTTCATCGTCCATCAACTCGAACATGCCTGCTGAATGTTCCTGGCCCAGCGCAAGCATGAAGATCGCCGCCTTTTGCGGGCCCGATAGATTTCGCAGGTCGTCTTTAGCCTTTGCCATGCTTCAGTTTACCTTAACCTTCCTGATACATCCACGAACGAACAATCGACAGGGCCTCTTCCGGATGCTTGGCGACAATTTCGCCGACCTTCTTGACCGAGGATGCCTTGACCCTGCCTTCGACGCGGTCGATATCAATCAACTCGTCATACTGATCTTCAATGCCGGGCGCGTCGCTGGGCGCCGGTGCACCTGCGCTAGGTGCGGTTAGTGCGGCGGTTGCGGCGGCAGTTGTCTGATCAGCTAGCATTTTGCCTTCGGCCATGGCTGCGGGCAAGGCTTCGAATGCTCTTGAGACCAGCGGCCTGACAACCAGCAGGATAACCAGGATGGCAACGATGCTTAAAACAAGGATTTCCGCCATTCTCAGCAGGTCGTTCTTGTCGAGACCGAAGAACAGCTCAAGCTCTTCTTCTACGCCGGTATCAAGGTCTGCGAACTGCATATTGATAACATCGACAGAATCGCCCCGGTCGGCGCTGAAGCCGATGGCGCTGCGGACCAGCGTTGCCATCAGTTCCATTTCAGCCTCATTACGGGGCTGATAGACCTTGTCGCCGTTCTCGTCCTCGCTATAAGTGCCGTCCAGAAGCACCGCCACCGACAGCCGCGTAACAACGCCAGCCTCACGCGTGTGACTGATGCTTTTCTTGGAATTGGCGTAATTGACGGTTTCTTCGGTGCGGTTTTCCTTGGTGTTAAGACTGGCCGATGATGTGGAAGATCCCAAATTGGCATCGGGCAGGTTGGTGGCGACGCTAACCGGTGTGGCGCCGTCCGATTCTTCGCTCGAGGCACCCTGTTCGACAGACTGTGTCGAGCGTACCACCTGACCTTCCGGGTCATAGAGTTCCTCGTTGGTGGTAATCAGGTCGAAATCCATATCGGCGTTAACTTCAGCGCGAACCTTGCCAAAACCAACGGTCTTTTCGAGCAATTGTTCAATAGTCTGGGAAAGCCTTTTTTCCATTGCTAGCTTGCGCTCTTCGCCCTTTGCCGACATCGCACCAGGGGTGCCTTCTTCCTCGAATCCACGGGCCAGAAGCGAGCCTTTGTTGTCGACGATGGAAATTCGGTTCGGGTTCAGGCCGGGCACTGCAGCGGCGACCAGATGCTGGACGGCAGAAACCTGTTCAGCGCCAAGGCGCATCCCACCGGACATGTTCAGCACGATCGATGCAGACGGCTGCTGGGCCTGTCGGCTGAACAGCTCACGCTTCGGCAAAACCAGATGGACACGGGCCGATTTAACCGATGATATGTCCTTGATGGTTCTGGAAAGCTCTCCCTCAAGGGCGCGTAACAGGTTGATATTCTGGATAAAATTTGTTGTTCCCAGGCTGCTGGCTTCGTCGAAAATTTCATATCCGATAGAGCCGCCACTGGGAATTCCCTTCGATGCCATGCTCAGGCGGACCTGGGAGACTTTATCAGATGGGACGAAGACTTGATTGCCACCACGCAGTTCATACGGTGTGTTCGTGGTTGCGAGTTCGGTCATGATTTGCGAGACGTCGTCGCTTTCCAGACCGCCATACAGGAGCTCCAGTTGAGGCGACGTCAAGCGTGTCGTCAGGAAGATGAAAAATCCAATCAGCGCCATCGCGACGCCGCCCATGACGGTCAGACGTAATGGTCCAAGGTTCCGCAATGCCTGCAATAATGTATCCACGCCCTAGTCCCTTATCCAAACCCATTGATACGCCACGTGCCTAAGGCGGCGCTTATCCCAGTTATCTTAGGGCCTAGGCTAAGGAGTGCTTCGTGAACAAGTGGTTAATACCGGGCAATTTTTGCCTAGTGGATTCTCTGGTGAATTGCGATGTCAGGAATCGGGGCGGTATTTCTTAATACCGGTGGCGCGCAGGCCATTCATGCCGTGGGTGTCGAGCTGGTTTTGCCAGGACAGGAATTCATCGACGGAAAGTGCATAACGTTCACATGCTTCTTCAAGTGAAATCAGCCCCGAACGAACCCCGGCAACAACCGTCGCCTTGCGCCTGATAACCCATCGTTTTGTGTCTGGCGGCGGCAGGTCTTCGCGAGACATGGGCGCGCCGTTGGGGTCGATGGGTCGTGTAGAAACTTGAAATGGTGGCATCGGGTTCCGCTCATATTGTGCTTTGATTACAAAGACTACAGTCACCCCGTTAAAAATTGGCTAAGGTCTATGGTTAATATTGACTGTACAAATATCGGCGAGCGTGTCGGCAAAAGACTGTGGAAAATATGGGCCTGAATAAAATCAACACCGTGCTGGAGCGTGCCCGCGAGCATGAACGGGCGGGACATATCAAGGACGCCTTCGATCTCTGCCGTGAAGCCCTTGAAAAGGACCCGGAACAGGCGGGTATTATCAATTTTCTGGGCCATTTATCGACCCGTTTGAACAACCCGCAAGCGGCGCTGAACTTTTTTGCCAAGGCCGTCGAGGCTGATGGTTCGAGCCCGGCTTTCCAGCGTGATCTGGCCGAGGCTTTGATTGCGGCCGGAAAACTGGCGCCAGCTGCGATGGCAGTCCGCAATGCGTATGGGCTTGATGCGTCGTTTAAGGGGCTCACGGGGCTGCTTGATACACTGCAAAAGGCCGCCCGTGATGCCATCAATGTGGATTCCAGCAACCACGAGGCCTTGTTCGCCTTGGGCATCGTCCTGAAAATTGATGGCAATATAGACGAGGCATTGTTGTGGCATCGCCGCGCCCTGAGGCTGAACCCGGAATACGCCGATACCGACACATGCGAGTCATTGACGCTGCTGTCCGCCGGAGATTTGCCCCGCGGATGGATGGAATTCGAATGGCGTCATGTCATTGGCAGTCTGGGACCGTTTACCGAAATCGTCTGGAACGGCGAAGACCTGGGCGGCAAGACAGTCCTTGTCTGGGGCGAACAGGGGCTGGGCGACCAGATTCTGTTTGCCAATTGTCTGGGCGATATCATTGATGATGCCGAGCAGGTACTGATCGAGGTCGATGAAAGGCTGGTGACGTTATTCCAGCGGTCGTACCCCGATGCCATCGTGCACGGCACCAAACACTACAAGGAAACCAGCGGCAACTGGGAAGACCATGATTGGCTGGATGACCACCAGCCTCTCGATTTTATGACGCCCGAAGGCAGCCTGCCGCGGTTCTATCGTCCAGGTCTGGACAGTTTTCCAACCCACGATGGTTTTCTGAAACCCGATCCTGGACGCAGCGGCGCCTGGAAAAAGCGACTGGCGGCGTTGGGACCGGGATTGAAAATCGGTGTCGCGTGGCGGTCGGTATTTATAACCGAAAAACGCCAGACCCGTTATCCACCCATCGATTGTTTCGCACCTGTGTTCGCGCTTCCCGGTGTTCGTTTTATTTCGGTACAGGCAAACATGACACCCGATGAAAAGGCCGATATAGAGGCGCGTTTCGGCATCACCCTGGATGTTTTAAACGATATTGATCTGGCCGATGACATGGACGATACGGCGGCGCTTTTGTCAGGCCTCGATGCGGTCGTTTCGGCCGACACCTATTTGCCGATGATGGCCGCAGCGCTCGGTCGCCCGACATGGCGCGTCACCCGCAGCCCAAAACTGGACGACTGGAGTTTCTTAGGGTCTGACGAGGATTATCCCTGGTTCCCGTCGATGACGGTTTGCTTCGGCGAGAGCGAAGAAGAGTTGGAAAATATCTTTAACAAAATAGCTGAAGAACTGGATTCCCTTTAAGTGTCGTGCTCTCTTGGTAAGCGCATCCTTCGGATGGCGCGGACTCTGGAATCCAGACATTAATTGGTGACAGGAAATTCTTTCTCGTCCGTCATTCCCGCGAAGGCGGGTATCCAGTTTTATTTAAACATCTCTGGACCCCCGCCTACGCGGGGGTGACGGTATAGCTCTTGTTGCTAATTAAAACTTGGCTTCCAGAGGCATCACCCCGCAGGGTGCATATATAAAGTTGTCCCGACAATGGCGGGAACCATTGTCGGGACTGGGTTTGGGACGTGGGTTTGTGGTTTTGGGTTGGCGTTAGTTAGGGACTAACGTTTCACCCTCATCAGCTCTTCCAACATTTGGTCGGCGGTGCTGATGATTTTCGCGGACGCAGAGTAGGCTCTCTGGACCACGATCATACTGGTGAATTCCTCACCAATATCGACGGTGGAGGCTTCAAGTGCCCCCTGAACTGTTTGCCCGGCCGGTCCGTTATCGGCCGTGCGCAATGTATAGTCACCCGATGCTTGCGAAGCGTTCCAGGTATTACCTGTGCGGCTTTCAAGACCGTTGACGTTAACGAAGGTTGCGATGGGGATCTGGTAGATCGGTCGCGTTTCACCGTTATCGAACAGCGCCGTTACCAGCCCGTCCGATCCCACCGTGACACCGGCGAAGGTGCCAAAGCGCGAACCGTCCTGGTTGATGAACACTGGCGTATAACTGGCACCAAACTGGGTCATGCCGTTGGCTTCGTTGATGGTTCCGAAATCGAGCGTGATTTGCGATGCATTCGATGCGTCATCATCCATGTTCGCGGCACCGTTATCGAAATCGAGGATTTCGATCTCGGCGACGTTAACAGCGTTCGGCAGGCCATCACTTGAGAACTTGATGCCCGCCGCCGTATTGACGGCTTGCGTCGTGCCGGTGAAAGCCGTGTCGTCGGTTTCGGTAACGGTCGTCGTCGTGCCGGTGATGCCCGCGAAATCGACGTCGTAGGTACCGCTGCTGAGCGATTTCAGTTGTAACGTATTCGACGTTGTCGAGTTGCCGTAAGCACGGATATCGACGCTGGCACCACCCGATGCGAAGTTCGAGTCGTTGGCTTCAATGGCGTCTTCAAGGTCAGTCAGCATGGTTTGCAAGTTGGCTGCCGTTGCCGCCGTGTTATCGGTGAAGATGGTCCTGTCACCACCGGCGGTGTCGGCTGCTTCGGCGGTCAAGAAAGTGTAGGTCAGGCCGTTGATGACAACGGTGTCGCCGTCGGTGGCCATGGTCGTGAACTTGAACTGCACGGAGTCGGTGTAGGCCAGATCCTGTTTCTTGACCGTGAAGGAATTGTCCTGTGCGCTGACGCGCACACCGGTGCTGTCCAGCATGCCGGTCGGGTCGACGACAATTGCTTTGGTGCCGTCATCTTGAAACAGGATGGTTGTCGAAGAACCAGGGCTGATGGAAATGCGGGAATTGACCGTCGGTGTGTCGCCATAGTTGGCAAAATCAGTGTCATATCCCTTAACCGCATTGACCAAGGCCTGGACGTCCTGGGCTAGCGTCGTGTTGGAACTGATGTCGACGGCCACGGTTGCAGTCGATGTCGCGTCCGAGTCGAATTCGTAGGTGACGCCGTCGATAATAACGGTTGAACCATCGGCCGGGCGGCGGGTTGAATCACCAGCCGCGTTGAGCACGTTGAATTCAAGCTGTCCGATGCTCTGGTAAACTAGCGGCGTTGTCGCTGTTCCGTCTTCAAGCGTCAGTACCGCGGTGCCACCGGGCGGGCTCAGAAAATGCGCGCCCAGAGACGCCAGACGGAAGACTCGAAACTCAATGAAATCATTGATGAAATTGAATTGCGGGCGGAAGTTGAAATCGCCAAGTTGACCCGCTAGGCGGGTTTTGGCGGCGTTTGTTGGTTATTGTATTGTGCGCGTTTCCGGAATTATCACAGAAAAATAAGGGGCGTTGAGGGGATTATTGAAAAAGTCCCCTTGCCCCTTGTGCCTTGCCCCCCTATATTCCGCGCCAATCATCCACGATGGTTGAGGATTAAGGAAACGCAATGGGGAAAAAGAAGTCCATGAACGTTACATTGGCTCCGGATTACCGGCCTTCAAAAAAAGAAAAGTTTATGAACCCGGAGATGACGGAATATTTCCGCATGAAGCTTCTGGCTTGGCGCAAGGAATTGCTGAACGAGTCTGACGAGACGCTTCAACACCTTCAAGAGGGTGGCATCCAGGAACCGGACATTGCCGATCGTGCCTCAATCGAGACTGATCGTTCTTTGGAATTGCGGACCCGCGACCGGGCACGCAAACTTATTTCCAAAATTGATGAAGCGCTTGAACGCATTGAACGTGGCGAGTACGGGTATTGCGAAGAGACCAGCGAACCGATCAGCCTGTCGAGATTGGAAGCGCGGCCCATCGCAACCTTGAGCATCGAGGCCCAGGAACGCCACGAGCGCATGGAAAAGACGCATAGAGACGATTAATCGCCAAGGCGATTAATCTCTCAAAAAGGCCGACGCATTGCGTCGGCTCTTTTTTTGCTCGCCCCTCAATTGCCGGGCGGGGCTCTTCGCCCCTTGGCTCTCGCCGAACGGTCGGCGGCCCGCAGTCGCGGGCTTGTAGAATCAATCTCCTGTCAAAATTAAAACCTGACTTCCAGAATACTCGCCGCGCAGCGGGCCTAAAAAAAAGGCCGGTGCAATGCACCGGCCTTTGAGTTTTCCAGGTTTTCAAGGAAACCTAGAACGGGAAGATGATATCCCAGATTTGTGTTCCCCAACGGGGTTTCTGCAATTCGCTTAGTGTTCCGCGTCCACCGTAGGCGACGCGCATTTCGGCGATGCTGGTGTGTGCGATGGTGTTATCAGATTCGATGTCGCCCGGGCGAATGACGCCAGTCACCATCAATTCCCTGAGTTCCTTGTTCACCAGCATTTCCTGGCGTCCCATGATGACCAGATTGCCGTTCGGCAGAATCTGCGTGACCACGGCCGCCATCGATAACTGGACCACTTCCGTACGGGTTATGTTGCCGACGCCTTCGGTGTCGTGATCGGCACTCCATGTGCCGGCAGTCGACGGGACCAGACCCTGGGGCAAGACCTTGTGGAATTCGGTTTCCAGACCCAGCAGGTTGGTGACGCCGGTGGTTTCCGTGTCGGTTCTTTCGCGCGTCGTTGTGTTGTCCAAAGTGGCGGTATCGGTGAAGTCCAGCTCGACCGTCAGGATATCGCCGATTTCCTTGGCCCGGTGATCCTTGAAGAATGCCCGTGCCCCGGCCCGCCACAGCGAGTTCGGGTTTTCCTCGACCATTTCCGGGGTCGGCATCGGCATGTTGACCGGCCGATAATCAGGTTTGCTGGTCGGATTGGATATTTCCGTCATCTTTGGGCCATTGCCGACTTCTGACAATCGACTGAGGGTGTCGGCGCACGCCGTCAGCCCCAACGTCAGGGCAATGGCGGTTGCCGTTCTTGCCTTGAATTTATGTTTCATATCGAAGGCTCCTACTTCATTGCCTAGTTCATTGCCAGGCTACTGGCGCTGGTTACCCGCACCTGCCCGGTATTGGTGACGACGGCCTGGACCGTTTTATTGCTTTGCGTATTGGTGATGCGCACGACGTCGCCATCGCTGCCGTTATCAAGGGCACGGCCCTGTGACGTCAGGGTCATGAAGGGAGACTTCAGAACCATGGTCACCAGTCCGCCTTTCTTGATCAGCAAGGGACGGCTGATATCGGAATTGCTGACAGGCTTGCCGGATCGCAGAACCCGTTTCGGAGTCATGCCGATGAGTCCATTTGCGTTGGTGACGACATCATCCTGGATGCGTTTCGAACGAATTTTGATCCACTTCAGGTCTTCGGCGCGGATGATCTGATCCCTGGCAATACGATTATTAAGCACCGGAACATCGACCATCTTGACGATCTGGCCGGTGACCCGGGTGCGGCTGCTGACCGGGCCATTGGCAGGTGCAGTCAGCCATGCGGTAAACCGGCTGGTGCGTTGATCAACCAGCAAATCCTCAACGGCGATGGTTGCCTCGGTGTCGCTGGGGACGTGGATTTGCAGCATCCGGTTGGAAAGTTCGACGCTCATTTCCGGGCTGGTGCCCTGTTCGATCAGGGCGCCAAGGATGTTGTCTTCGATTTCCGCTCGCTTGATGGCGATACTTTCACGACGAACAACGGCCTGCTGCTTGTTGCTTAGCGGTTTCCAGGCGAGCCCGTATCCACGCGCCACCTTGTACAGCCAGGTGGTGTCGAAGACCGCCCTCTTGCCCGGTTCCGGGGAGTATGCGACGCTGGAACCGGTTCGTGAATTGCTGCTGCAAATGTTCATGGGTGAAAAATTTGGTCGTGACTCCATTTGGGAAACGCACCTTGCCGAAGAACTCTGGATGACCCAAGTGGAAGTAGAGGCCGTGCTTGATCAGTTGAATATGAAACTGAGCGACGTGTTCGCCCTGCAACCCGGGTCTCAGTTGATGCTTAACGCGACGCCGACGTCCCTGATCAAGATGAGCAGTGGCGGTTTCCCGTTGTACACAGGATCCATGGGACGCAAGGGTGAACAGATGGCTATTCGTATTGAAGACCGGCTTATCAAGGATGACGAGGAGATGCGCTAACGTGAACCTGTCACTTGCCCTTGATTTACTGCTTGTCGTCCTGTTGGCCGCGTCCATCGGCTATGCCGTTGTTTTGAATCGTAAACTCAGCAGTCTTCGTCAGCATAAGGACGACCTGGAAAAACTTGCCGCGACTTTCGTTGAGTCAACGACGCGCGCCGAAGACAGTATTCAACGACTGAAGGGCACGACAACACAATTGCAGAACGGTATCGAGGCTGCCGACGGATTGCGCGAGGACCTGACATATTTGATCGACCGGGGAACGACGACAGCTGACCGTCTTGAAGGTGCCATTCGTGGGTCACGAGACGTCGATGGCGCGGCGGCAGACTCCGGAATCGAGAAGGAAAAGATGGTTGGCATTGAAACCATCGCCGATGTTGCGTTTGACCGTGAAAGTGCTGGTCAAGCAGGGGCTGAGGCCCTAGATAAGATTAATGCTGCAGAAGACGTCGACAATGAAGAGTCGAGGGCGCAAGCCGAACGGGATTTAATTGAGGCTCTGCGCCAGGTGCGCTGATGATAGGATACGGGAAAAGTTTATGAAAATTCGCTTCCTGCCAGTCACAATTTTCGCTACCGCGCTGCTGCTGACGGTCAAAATCAGTGACGTCTGGAGTGTGCTTGAAAGTCCGTCGGAGACGGGGCGAATGACGGCCAGTCCTATTTCCGTTTCCAGTGCGCGCGCCCAGGAAAAGCCGACAACGGAAGAAATTGTCAAGGAAGGCGAGGATCTGGGATTGTCTGACGAGGATGCGGCGGATGATACCGAAGCAGAAGACGTATCGCGCATCGTCACCAATGACCCGACCCTGTTGACGCAGGCCGAAATTGATTTGCTGCAACGTCTCGCCGACCGCCGTGAGAGCTTGGTCGACCGGGAAAAAGAAATGGAGTTGCGCCAGGGATTACTGGCCGCTGCCGAGGCCCGAATCGAGAAGAAAATCGCAGAATTAAGAGAGTTTCAATCGACCATCGAGAAACTCATCAAGACCTATGATGAACAGCAAATTGCCAAGATTCAGAGTCTCGTGAAAATTTATGAAAATATGAAACCCAAGGATGCAGCTCGCATCTTTGAGGAAATGGGAATGGATACGTTATTGTTGGTTACCGAACGCATGAGCGAGAGGAAGCTGGCACCAATTATGGCCAAGATGGACCCGGCGAAAGCAACAGAAATGACCGTCGAATTGTCGAGGCTGAGAGACCTGCCAAACGAGAGTATGAAGGCAGGAGGATGATTATAGGGGTTGCGAACGTTAGCCCCTTGATTTAACAAGTAACTACGAGTGTTTTTTGAATACTCACAATGATTAACGGATGCATATGCAGATGCATCACAGTAGCCGGAAAATGGAGTGCTAAATGGCTGTCGATATGAACATGAAGATTCTCATCGTCGATGATTACAAAACGATGTTGAGAATTCTCCGCAACCTCCTCAAACAGTTGAACTTCAACAATGTCGAGGAAGCGACGGATGGCTCCATGGCGCTGGATATGCTCAAGGAGCAGAGCGACTTCGGCATGGTGATTTCCGACTGGAATATGGAACCGATGACCGGCATTCAATTGCTGCGCGAGGTTCGCGGTGATGACAAATTAAAACCGTTGCCGTTCATTATGATTACTGCTGAAAGTAAGTCTGAAAACGTTATCGCCGCCAAGGAAGCTGGCGTTTCCAACTATATTGTTAAGCCGTTTAACGCTGAAACTCTGAAGGCCAAACTGGTCAGTGTGCTCGGAGATTTTTAGGCTCGGGGGAGAGCTAACCCATGCCTGCTGCTAAAACTCCCGCAAAAAAAGGGGCCAAGTCTCGTAAGGCCGTCCCAAAAGCCAAGCCCAAAACCAATGCCAAAAGAAAGGCATCGGCGAGTAAGGCTGTGAAGGTGGTCAAGAAGGTCGTCAAGTCGACCGGCAGCAAAGCGCCAAGCGAATACAAGCTGTTTTCCGAACTGGAAGTGCTTGCCGATTTCATCAAGAAAGCGCGTACCGATATTGCTGCGCTTAATCCTGACGAGGTCAAGGATGATTTCCTGCCGACTGCGGCCGATGAACTTGATGCCATTGTGGCGGCAACGGCGGATGCCACCAACGCCATCATGGATGCTACGGAAATTATTGAAGACGTAACATCCGGACTTGAAGGCGAAGCCGCTGACAAGATGATGATGGCGACCAGTGGAATTTACGAAGCCTGTGGCTTCCAGGATATTACCGGACAGCGAATCTCGAAAGTCGTCAGCACTCTTCAGGACATAGAGCTGAAAGTTGACAGCTTGATTTCTGCGTTCAGTGACGGCAAGAAAACGCCGGCCAGGAAAAAGGCCAAAAAGAAGAAGGAAGTAACCGACGAGGATCTGCTGAATGGTCCGCAGGCGACAGACAAAGCTAAATCTCAGGCGGAAATTAACGACCTTTTAGCAAGCTTTGACTAGGGAGTAACATTTCCTAGATGGCCGTACAGGAAGAATTTCACGACCCGACAGAAGGACACGGTGGGTCCAGCATCGCCTTGTTTCTGGCGCTCTATCTTCTTGTCCTGGCGTTTTTCATCCTGCTGGTCAGCATTTCAACCCTGGAAGATGTCAAGTCGAAGGCCGCCATGGAAAGCCTGACGTCGACATTCACGACCATTCTGCCACCCAGCCTGCACCTGACGTCCGATAGCAGCTCTGATGGGAAAATATTGGCGGGACAGCAGTTTCAGGAACAAATCACCAATATTTTTTCGACGACCATTCAGGTCAGTAAAGTCGAGGTCGTTCAGCCGGGGCGTTTGATGCGGGTGCAGCTGAATGCTGACGTCATGTTCGAAGAAGACAAGGCGGAAATCAGAGAAACCTATCAGCCTCTGCTGGACCGGATTGTCGCCTCTCTCAGCGGTCGTCCGGCCGGACTGCGCTTTGACATGGAATTCATCATCGGCAGCGCCTACACATCGAACAGAAGCCTGCCCATTGGCCAGACATTGGAAATGTCCCGGGCCGGTGCTTTTGTTCGCGAGATGATGTCGCGTGGGGTGCCGCCTGACAGCGTGTCGGTCGGTATTAAGGCCGGCGCGCCCGACGAGATAAACATTTTATTTTACGTTCGCAGTAGTGACGAGGCGCAACTAGATTTCTCGCAGCCCGACGCTGTGAAAGAGCAATAGAAGGAAGCTCATGGACGACGATGATTTCAGGATGGAATCGAAACAGGGCGTAGCCTGGATGATTACGTTCACCGACCTTGTGTCGTTGATGCTGACATTCTTCGTCTTGCTGTTTTCCATGTCGAACATCAAGGTCGACCGATGGAATGACGTCATTGATGCGCTGTCGCAAAGCCTTAACCCATCCAGTACCAAGGCCGAGGCATCGGCGACGTCGAGTTTCAACATCGAGACGTTGTTCAGGAAGCGTGCGATTAATCTGGATTATCTGGCTTCGGTGCTGACCGACGCGACGTCAAAGGACGAGCTTCTTATGAATAGCCGCCTGTTGCGCATGGAAGACCGTTTGGTCATCGCCCTGCCGGGTGATTTGTTGTTCGAACCGGGCAAGGCGGTGTTGAACGATGGGGCGAAGAAGGCGCTGTTCAATCTTGGCGGAGTCCTGCGCAATGTTGGCAACCGGGTTGGCATTAACGGCCATACGGACCCGTCGCCACCGTCGGGCACGGCGTACACGTCAAATTGGGAACTGTCGATGGGGCGCGCGACGGCCGTCGCCAACACCCTGAAGCGGTCGGGCTTTATCGAGGAAATAACCTCGTTTGGCTACGCCGACAGCCATTACACGCAACTGCCCGACATTGATGCTGAAAAGCGTCAGGCCCTTGGGCGGCGAGTCGATATCGTCGTCTTCCCGACCGTCGGTGAATTCTGATGAAGCGTTTGAGCATCAGACCAGGATATATGCTGGCGTCATTAACGGCACTGGTGCTGATGGTTTCCGCCGTCAGCGCCTTCGCCGTCGAGGTCAAGGTGCGTTCAGCCGTCCACGATGGTTATGGCCGCATCGTCTTTAACTGGCCCTCACCGGTACCCTTTACCGCATCCGCCAGCGGCGACAGGCTGGTCGTTCGTTTCAGTGATGCCATCGAGGCGAACTACACCGGAGTTGTCAGAAGTTTGCAGAAGTACATCAGCGCCGCCGAACCGGGGGCCGATGGCCGGTCAGTATCTTTTACCCTGAAAGGGGATTTCGGCGTTCGCAGTTTTGATATGGGCGCAGCCGCCATCGTCGATGTTATTGACAATGCACCCAAGCCGGTCGCCGAGAAAGCCGAGACGCCAGCGCCCGCGGCCGGCAAAGCGCCTGCGGCCAAATCTGCGCCTGCGGCCAAACCAGCCGCGGCTCAGGCATCGGCGGGGACGGGCCCGACGGTCAAGGTGCGTACCGGATTGCACGAAAAATACACCCGCATTGTTTTCGACTGGCCGAGCAAGGTCGGCTATCAGCTCGACCAGAATGGCGGCCAGACGACGATACGCTTTGCCAGACCGGCACAGTTGAGCTTGGGCAATCTGCAACGACGCCCCCCGAAGTTTATATCCAGCGCCAGCACCAGTGCGACGGATGATGGCGTCGAGGTGGTGCTGGGTGTTTCTGAAAATTCAAAAATCAGGCATTTCCTGTCCGGGCCCAAGGTCGTTGTCGATGTTATGGCCCCCAGCGAGACCACCCAGGCGACAGCGGCACCGAAGCCAGCAGCAAAGAAGGTTGCGGAGAAAGCGCCCGCGGCTGACAAAGCACCTGCGGCTACACCAGCTTCTGTAGCCAAGAAACCTGAAGCACCAAAGAAACTGTCCATCGCCGATGCAATCAAGAAGGCCAAGGAAAAAATCAACGCTGATGCGACCGGCACAACGCCAGCAGAGGCGCCCGCCCCGGATGCGGTGCCCGTCAGTCCCGTTCAACAGGCGGCGGCCACAGCATCGCCGACGCAGCCATCCAAACCCACCGCCCTGACACCCCCGCCAACGGCTCTGACACCCCCGCCAACGGCTCTGACGCCTCCGGCTTCGGCAAGCAAGGCGAGGGATTCGTCAGGCATGGATACATCGGCTTTCAGTCAGTTGTCGGGGGTCCAGATTGTCGATGGCAGTCAGCCCGCCGCAGCGATGCCTGGGGGGCCGAAAGCCCCGCTGGGCAGTGCCGGGGGTAATCGCGAGCGTGGACCATCGCGTCCGATGAAGGCACAGGCCGTCGGTGGTGGTGTCGATTCCATCGGCATCAGAATTGATTGGGACGAACCGGTCGCTGCCGCCGTATTCCGTCGCGCAGATTACCTGTGGGTGGTTTTCGATAAGCCGACGGCGATGGATGTCGAGGAGCTGAGGACGGCAGGCGGAAATATCATCCGCAGTATCGAACAGGTCCCCAACGAGCGGGCAACGCTGCTCAGGCTGTCGACGGTGACGGGCATCAACCCGGACCTGAAGCGCGATGGACTGGCCTGGATACTGGAATTCCGTAAGCAGCCGCTGGCACCGAAAACCGTCATTGAAACGACGGCGCAACCGAACTCGCCGATCGGCGCGCGTTTGTTCCTGCCGGTCACGGAACCGGGTAATGCCATTACCTTGACCGACCCGGAAGTCGGCGACAGTCTGGTCGTCGTTCCGGTCATTCCGTTGGGCTATGGTATCGCCACCCGTTACGACTATCCGCAGGCGCGAATATTGCCATCCAGTCAGGGGCTGGCCTTCCAGCCCAGGAGCGACGACCTGAGGGTCCGGCCGCTCAGGCAGGGGGTCGAGGTGACAAGCAGTTCCGGTTTGAAGATCTCCGCCGTGTCGGCAGACATCGCAGCAGGCAGCAAGCTGGGCGAGGGCGTCTCGATGCGGCAACTGACCCGCATGTTCGACCTGGAGAAATGGCGGGATGCGAACATCGAAATCTTTACCGAGGAAAAACTGAAATTTCAGGATGCCATCGTTCGCAGCAAAAAGACCGGGCTCGAGAAAGCCCGCATGGACCTGGCTAATTTCTACTTCGCCAATGGCTTTGGGGCAGAAGCACTGGGCGTCCTGAAAATAATCTCGGAAAATCGTCCGGCAATTCTCGAGACAGCCGACTTCAAGGGCATGAAGGGAGCGATCAATGTGACCATGGGGCGGTATGGCGATGCCCATGGAGAGCTTGATGCCGAGGTCTTGAAAGATAACGACGAAGCTCGCTTCTGGCGCGCTGCCCTCAGGGCTTATGAAGACGATATATTTGGTGCGGCCCCCGACCTCAGGCGCATGGGGGTGATTACCCGGCCCTATCCACGACCGTTGAAGATCCCGCTGGAAATCCTGATTGCCGAGGCCGCCGTGCAACTGGGCGATATCAAACAGGCGACTCGATATCTGGAGGCATTGAAGGCGGCGGAACCGAATCCGGCGCAGAAGAGTCAGATAAATTTTGTCTTTGGACGCCTGCGTGAGCTCAGCGGCGATTTCGATGGTGCCGTCGGTGTTTGGGAAGAGGTCATGGAAGGCCCGCATCGGCCCAGCCGCGCCAAGGCCGCCGTATCGCGCACCGAACTGTTACTGAAGCTGAAAAAAATCGATGCCTATGAAGCAATAACGGAACTGGAAAAATTGCGGTTCGCATGGCGTGGAGACGAGTTCGAGTTCAAGTTCCTGCGTCGCCTCGGTGATTTGTATCTGGAAGTCGGCGACTATCGTAATGGGCTGAGAACCCTGCGCCAGGCCGCGACCCATTTCCGCGATAACCCGAAGGCTCCGGAAATCACTCAGCAAATGACCGATTCATTTGCCAACCTGTATCTGGAAGATGACGCCGACAGCCTGCCGCCGGTAACGGCAATTGCGTTGTATGACGAATTCAAGGAACTGACGCCGCCCGGTGAACTGGGCGATGAAATGATCCGCAAGCTGGCCGACCGTCTGGTTGATGTCGACCTGCTGGACCGTGCCGCCGCCCTGTTGCAAGGGCAGGTCGAATTCCGGCTGGAAGGTCAGGAAAAATCCCGGGTTGGTGCACAACTGGCACTGGTTCACGTCATCGCCGTCGAATACGAACAGGCACTGGATGCCCTTGACGCGACCTTCGTCGCCGATCCAGAACCGGAACTGGAGGAACAACGCCGCCACCTCAGGGCCCGTGCCTTGATGGGGATGGACAGCGACGAAGAAGCATTGGCGTTGTTGAAAGACGACAAAAGCATCAACGCCGACTTGCTGCGCACCGAGATTTTCTGGAACGGCAAAGACTGGGTACAGGCATCGATCAGCCTGCGCCGTCTGGCCCGCTCGTATGGTGCCAAGCCAAAGGAACCGGTCGATGAAAAACAAGGTCAGACAATCCTGAACCTGGCCGTCGCCATGACGTTGAGCGGCAACGAACGCGGCATCGACAGGTTGCGCCGGGATTATGGCGAAGCCATGGACGAAGGCCCCTTCCGCGATGCCTTCAGGCTGATCGCCAGCCCGCAATCCTTTGGCTTGATTGATTATGCGTCGATTGCCGGCAAGGTCGCCGACGTCGAGAATTTCCAGTCCTTTATGGAAGCCTTTCAGGAACGCCTGAAAGAACAGAAGCTGAGTTCGATTAACTAGGCCCCGCCGAAGCTTCGGACCAGGCTGCCGATCACCATGTACCAGCCGTCGATCAGCACGAAGAAAATGATCTTGAACGGCAGCGCGATGATAATCGGTGGCAGCATCATCATGCCCATGGACATCAGAACCGACGCCACGACCATGTCGATAATCAGAAACGGAATAAAAATCAGAAAGCCGATTTCAAAGGCACGCCGCAATTCACTGATCATGAATGACGGGACCAGGACCCGCAGCGGCATTTCATTGCGGATTTCCTCGTCCGGAATTTTTGCAATGTCGGCGAACAGCGCCAAGTCGCGCTCGCGCACATACGTCATCATGAACGTCTTGAACGGCGCGATGCTGCGTTCAATGGCGGCTTCTTCATCAATCTGTTCTTCGATCAGCGGACTGATGCCGTTGTCATAGGCCTCTTCGAAGACCGGCATCATGATGAACATGGTGACGAATAACGCCAGACTGACCAGCACCTGATTGGGCGGTGTTTGTTGCACACCCATGGCGGTACGCAGGAACGACAGAACGATGATAATTCGGGTAAACGATGTGACCATGACCAGCATCGACGGTGCCAGTGTCAGAACCGTCATCAGCAGGATCAGCTGGATAATGCGAGCCGTTGACGAACCACCGCCTTCGCCCATATCCAGCGACAGGGTTTGAGGAAAAGCGACGTCCGGAACGGCGAGAACCAGCAGGCCTATAATGACGGGAAGGGCTAATCGACGGGTCATCGCGGGTCCTTGTGATCGGGCTCGACGGTCGTGATGTCTTGCTGGCTGGCCGCTTTGGCAGCCGCTTGCAGGGTTCTGGAAAAGGTGTTTTCCGGGGCCTTGATGCCAGCTTCAAGCAGCAGGTCTTCTAATGGCCCCAGCAGCACCAGATGTTCCCTGTCGTCGCGGCGGACCAGAAGCAGCCGTCTTTTGCCGTCAACGTTCATCGCCTCGACAATACTGAGGCGGCGTTCGGCGGCAGACTTGTTGATAACCGGCATGCCGAAGCCCATGCGTCGAGCAATCACCGTCACCAAGCCAATCAGGGCAAGGACGAAAACCAACGACAGCACGAATTTCATATAGTCGCCGAGACCGATATCCATTCCATCCATTGGTTTCAGGAATCCTTTTCGTAGGCGTCGATGGCTTTTTTGACGGGCATGTCGGAAATATCACCACCAGCGGCCTCGTGCTGGGCGACAAGTTCTTCACCCAGTCGCTCAAGCTTCCCCAGAACGTCCCTTAAAGCCTGACTGATGTCGTCAGTGCTATCCACGTCGGCGTCGATAATCTGGTCGCACAAGGATTCTACTCTTCCTTCCAGCGCGGACAGATCGACAATTTTTCCATCTGCCAGCAGACGCTGGGCCGTGGTGATGACCGAATCGACCTTTTCGATCTCGTCATATATGGCGGCGATTTGATCCGTCGGCGTTTCTGCGGGGGTCATGCGGGCATATCCTGTTCTGTATCAGAATCACCATCATCGGGGGTCAGGTAGTCCGAAAGGTTGCCGTTGGCCCGATAAACGTAGGTTAGAATCTCGGCAACGGCGGCGAAAGCCTCGAGGGGTATTTCTGAATCGATATCGATGGCGCTGAGCATTTCGGCCAAATCAGCATCCTCGCGAACCTTAATGCCGGTCGCGAAGGCAATTTCCAGAATTTGTTCGGCGATGGCGCCTCGGCCACCGGCGGTGACTTTTGGCGCAAATTCGTCTTCGGCGGTGTATTTCAGGGCAACAGCGATCTGATCGGCGCGCGATGAGCCTGCGTTTTGCTCCGCCCCGGATTGATCCCGCGTGCTGTTATTGTGTTTTGACAAGAGTCTTTAAGCCCTAACCACAAGATTTTGCCCTTTTAAGTCCCGATGTTGATGGTGGTACATCATGCTTAATAATTCTTTAAGGGCAAAAGCACCGTTTACGCCTTAATTTTCAGGGTGTTAACGGGCGTCGCCGGTGTTTTCCTGTGCGGGAGGGTGGTGAATGCATGAGTCTTTTCAGTCGTTTACCCGATGTTAAGCGTTGGGTGGTGATACTCAGAGTCCAAGGCATGTGTCTGCGGGTCGTTTGGGACCGACCGGCAGTTAAAAGAAGGGTGAGTGGTTGTTATGGAATTCGAAAGAATGTCTCTGTTCGGAGCCGTTAAAAAACGGCTTTCGTGGTTGACCCAGCGCCAGGAAATTCTGGCGCAGAACATCGCCAATTCCGATACCCCTAAATACGCACCCAGTGACTTGAAGCGTTACAGCTTCGATGAGCTTGTTCGTTCCGAAAACATGCAGTTGAATCTTGATGCCAACGGGCCCGGACTTATCGCCGGGCGACCAAAGCGGATCCGGGATTACGCAACCGTTACCGAACGCCGTCCTTATGAAACCTCGCCGAACGGAAACTCCGTGGTGTTGGAAGAACAAATGGCCAAGGTCAACGAAACATCCATTGATCATAAGTTTATGACCAAGATCTATAAAAAAAATCTGGACATGATCCGGATGGCTATCGGCAACAAGTAAACGACGCTTAAGACGGCTCTTATTGAAGAGTTAAGGGAGTAGGCACCATGGACGACATTATGAAGACGCTCAGAATTTCCTCCTCCGGGATGAGAGCGCAGGGGACTCGCCTGAGGGTGATTTCCGAAAATATTGCGAATGCCGGGTCAGTACCGCAATCGCCGGGCGAAACGCCGTACCGTCGCAAGGTCGTTACCTTCAAGAACACGCTCGATCGGACCATTGGTCTTGATACGGTCAAGGTCGACAAAGTGTTACCCGATCGTTCCGAATTCAAGAAGAAGTATGACCCGTCCCACCCGGCAGCGGGCAGTGATGGATACATCCAGACCCCCAACGTTAATTCACTGATCGAAATGATGGATATGCGCGAGGCGCAGCGTTCCTACGACGCCAATCTGAACGTCATGAAGACATCGAAAACCATGATTAACAACACCATCGACCTTTTGCGCTAATCGCGTTTGCGGCTTTAGGAAATTAGGAGTTTAAAATGGCAATTCCCGTACAAAATGTAGCAAATGCCGTCGCGGCCTATGCAAAATCGCCGCAAAACGCAGGCGCCGGAATGGAAGCGCGTGATGCCGGACAGGACAGTCCGTTTGCCGGTCTGGTCAAGGGCGCGATCAAAGAGGCGGTTAAGATTGGCGAAAAGCAGGAAGCGATCAGCTTGGCGGCTATTAATGACCGGGCCGATATGAATCAGGTGGTCACCGCCATTGCCGAAGCTGAAGCCACCTTGCAAGTGGTCGTTGCCGTTCGCGACAAGGTCGTTGATGCTTACAAGGAAATTCTTCGGATGCCGGTTTGATTTGTTGGCTGTTGAGGCAAGAATATGAATGAGGCTGCGGTTCTTGAAGTGGGACGTGATGCACTTTTCGTCATTTTAAAGACGGCCGGCCCGATTATGTTTTCCGGCCTGCTGATTGGTCTTGCCATTGCTCTGTTTCAGGCGTTGACAACGATTCAGGAAATGACCCTGACGTTTGTTCCGAAGATCATTGCTATTTTCTTCGCCATCGTCTTGTTCCTGCCGTTCATGATGACCACCGTCATCGAATTCTCGAACCGCTTGTTCGACCGAATCATCGCATTGGGCTGACAGGGAGGGGTGACGTTTCATGCTTGAGGAACTCCTGAAGCTTAACGTTTTTGCCTTCTTCCTGATCTTTGCCCGTGTAGGCGCCGTGTTCATGTTGTTGCCCGGATTCAGTTCCGATTACGTCAAGCCGATGATGCGCCTGGCCGTCGCGCTGGGGCTCAGCCTGATGCTGATGCCGTTCCTGATGAACAGCCTGCCGGGGATGCCCGAGACGGCGACAGGATTGGGCATACTGTTGATCGGAGAGGTCATTGTCGGGGGATTTCTCGGGCTGGTTGCCCGGGTTATGACCGCGGCCCTGCAAACAGCAGGAACTCTCATTGCACTTTTCTCCTCGCTGGCCAATGCCCTTATTCAGGATCCGATCACCAATCAGCAAAGCTCTATCCTTGCTTCATTTATGGGGACCATCGGGATGACTTTGTTGTTTATTACCGACCTGCATCATCTGATGATCAGGGGAATCGGCGAAAGCTATACCCTGTTCGTGCCGGGTCAGCCCCTGCCGTTGGCCGATTTTTCTGCGCTGGTTGCGCGCCGGGTCGCGGACTCGTTCACGCTGGGTGTGCAATTGGCGTCGCCGTTCATCGTCACATCAATGATTTATTACATTGGCCTTGGTATTTTGGGACGCCTGATGCAGGCATTGCCGGTTTTCTTTGTTGCCATGCCATTGCAAATCGGCGGACAGTTGATGTTGCTGTCATTATCCCTGACGACCATTTTCATGTATTTCCTGACACGTTATGAAGACAACCTGATTCACATGTTGGAGCCTTGATTTAATTGGCAGAAGACGAAGACGACTCATCAAAAACAGAAGAACCAACCCCGAAACGAATAAGAAAGGCTCGGGAGAAGGGTCAGGTTGCCCAATCGCAGGAAATCAAGCACTGGGCGATGCTGCTGGGCGCGGCTTTTGGCTTGATGATGATGTCATCGGGCATTGCCACAGATATTCGACTTCTCGGGGCGAAGTTCATCGGTGGCGGTTATCAGATGACGATAGGGCCCAGAGAAATTCAAAAAATGATGGCCGATGTTTTCATAGAGTTGGGGTTCATTCTGTGGCCGTTTTTGCTTGCTCTGGTGTTGATCGCCATCATCTCGAATTTGGCTCAGTTCGGTCTGATCTGGGCCCCGTCTAAAATAAAGCCGGACTTCAAGAAACTGGATCCGATCAAGGGCACAAAAAAAATATTTTCGGTCAAGGGTGTGATCGAGTTTGCCAAAGGCATTGTCAAAATCGCCACGGTGTCCCTGGTCGCTTATATTCTGGCAGTACCGCTTCTCGGTGACATAACGCTGTTCTCGTTGCGCGGCCTCGATACGGTTCTGGACCGGGTGCAGATTGTTGCTATCTGGTTCACGCTGGGGTCCATGGGGGTGATGACGGCGGTTGCCATGCTCGACCTGGCTTATCAGAAGTACAGCTACAACAAGCAAATGAAGATGACCAAGCAAGAGGTCAAGGAAGAGCTTAAGCAATCCGATGGTGACCCGCTGATTAAGGGACGCATCCGGAAAATCAGGGCCGAACGGGCCCAGCAGCGGATGATGGCATCTGTTCCGGAAGCCGATGTGGTGATTACCAACCCGACCCATTACGCCATCGCGCTGAAGTACAAAATGGATGATATGCAGGCACCGCTTCTGGTCGCCAAGGGTATCGATAGTCTGGCCTTTCGCATTCGTGAGGTGGCCGAGGAAAACGACGTTCCCATTGTCGAAAACCCGCCGCTTGCCCGTATCCTTTATGCTAATGTCGAGATTGACGAGGAAATCCCCGCAGAACACTACATGGCGGTGGCCGAGGCCATCGGCTATGTCATGCGGATGCGCGGCGAACTGCCGCCGATGGAGAGCGAATCTGGGCTCTAGGGGCGACGGATGGGACTGGGGTGAAAATCGATTGTGACGGATACGGATAGGCCTTCTTTTATACAGCCAGTGGCAGAAGCAATGGTGTCGGATCCGATATCGTTGCCGGTACCCAGGCGCTATCTGACTGCTGGAATTGGGGCCGCGGTGGTTTCGGGTCTCGCGAGCTTTGCCGCCCTGCAAACATCCGGATATCAGGCTCTGGCTCTGGCAGCCCTGGGCGGAGTCAGTATTGCCATTGCCGCAGGCGCCTTTGCGCGTTTTAGCGGTCGTGGGCGGCTTGAAGCGGTAATTGCCGAAGCCGTTAACAAAAGCGCAGAAGCGACGTTCGTCACCGCCATACCCGGTGAGCGTTCACAGTCGTTTATCTATGCCAATCCGGCGTTTCATCTGTTGTTCAAGGTCGATGGCCGCGAAATCGCAACGCCAGAGGATTTAGTTGGCCTGCTGTATGGCAGCGGTGAAGAACAACTGGAAGAATTCACGCGTCTTGAAGTGGCGTTGAATGCCTCGGTTCCGGGGCATGCCGTGCTGGCATTCCGCGGCCTGACCGGTGGCGTCGATTGGCGACGCATCTCGGTAGTGCCGTTTTCCAGTGGTCGCTATGCCCTGTGGCGGGCCGAAGACGTTACCGCCGAACGTGAACTGGATATGATTCGCCGCAGTGAAGATGAAATGCTGGCGGACTTTCTGGATAATCTTCCCGCCGGTTTCTTTTCCATCGATGCCCATGGCCGCATCCAATACGCCAACAGTGTCTTTATCGACTGGTTGGGGGTTCCGCTGGAAGAAATGCGGACGCGCAACATGCGATTTTCCGACTTTGTCGTCGCCGCCCGATCCGATGTAAATGCCGGTGATGATGAGGGCGATGATGGCGACGTGACCCTCAGGGGTGCCGGTGACAGTTTGTTTAAGGCCTGTCTGGTGCAGTCTGAACAGACCGATGATAGTGGCAACATGAATTACAGCCGCTCGATTCTGTTGCGAGACCTGACATGGCGCGGCAATGCCGGATATGGTGGCGGGACTGTAACGACAACGGCGTCGCACCGTCAGCGTTGGTTGTTTGATGAAGCGCCAGTCGGAATCGTGCTGCTCAACCTGAAGGGCGAGGTCGCCGACACCAACAGGGCCTTTTTGAAGTTGCTTGGCGTACACCGCGATACCGTCGTCGGTTATCCGTTTTCTGACCGCATCGCCAAGGAAGACCAGGGCGACGTTGCGGCTCAGTTATCGAAGGTGGTGATGGGCATTATGCCAGCCTCGCATCTGGAAGTGCGGATGCCGGCAATGGGAGAACGCGAACTGATGGCGTCGCTTTATGCCAGCCGCCTGGAAGATGACAGCGGAGAAGTTTCGGGGCTGGCCTTGCACTTTATCGATACCACCGAACAGAAAAACCTTGAGGTGCAGTTCGCCCATTCTCAAAAAATGCAGGCCGTTGGCCAGTTGGCCGGTGGCGTTGCCCATGACTTTAATAACTTGCTGACGGCGATGATTGGCTTTTCCGACCTGTTGCTCGGGCGGCACGGGCCGGATGATCCGTCGTTCTCAGACATCATGCAAATCAAGCAGAATGCCAACCGGGCGACCAATCTGGTCCGCCAATTGCTCGCTTTTTCCAGGCAGCAGACGCTGGAGCCGACAGTTCTCGACGTTACCGAGGCGCTATCGGATTTGTCCAATCTGTTGGGCCGCTTGATTGGTGAGAATATCGAACTTGAAATATCCCATGAACGTGATCTTGGCTTGTTGCTTTTCGATCACGGTCAATTCGATCAGGTGATTATCAATCTTGCTGTTAATGCACGCGATGCCATGCCCGGTGGCGGCACGGTGATGATCAAGACCTCGAACGTATCTTTGGAAAGTGCGGTGCAGAGGGGCCACGACGTGATGGCGGCTGGCGAGTACGTGCTGATCGTTGTCGGCGATACCGGTGTTGGCATTGCCAAGGAAGACCTGGGCCGAATATTCGAGCCATTCTTTTCGACCAAGGAAGTCGGTGCAGGAACCGGACTTGGGTTGTCGACGGTTTATGGCATCGTTCATCAGGCCGACGGTCATATATATGTCGACAGCGCCCCGGGCGACGGCACGACGTTCAATATTTATTTGCCGCGCTATGTCGACGAGACAGACGGCGAGGCACTTCGCCGCCAGGAAGCGAGCGAAGATGCGGTGGCGGCAGCGCAAGCCCAAGATGATCAGGGCGACCTGACCGGCGAGGGCACGGTGTTGCTGGTCGAAGACGAAGACGCGGTCCGCATGTTCGGCGCTCGCGCGCTCAGGAACAAGGGCTATCGGGTGCTCGAAGCGGGCGATGGTGAAGAGGCGCTGGACGTTATTAATTCAACAGACAGCCCCGTTGATTTGATTATATCCGACGTCGTCATGCCGGGCATGGATGGTCATACCCTGGTGAAGCTGCTGCTGCATGAACAGCCGGACCTGAAGATTATTTTGATGTCGGGCTATTCTGAAGACGTCTTCGCCGAAGATATCGAGGCCGATGCAAGCATCGAATTCCTGCCTAAACCGTTCAGCCTGAAAGACCTTGCCGGCAAGGTTAAGGATGTTCTGGGGTGAGCTGTGTTGGTGAGGACATAGGGATTCGCAACCCCAGTTAACATCATTGTTTGCACCGGAACATTACGCGAATATATCCTGAAAACATCAATAATATCAGATGGTTAAAAAAACAGGTTGCCAATGAGAACAAAACAGGTACAGTTATGCCAATTGCATCGCTAACAACCCTGTGGAATAAGAGAGGCAGACAGATGTCGAACAGCGCACTGAAGCTCGTGGAAAAAGATAACATGGATAAGAACAAGGCTCTTGATGCCGCTCTCGGTCAGATTGATCGCGCCTTTGGCAAGGGCTCGGTGATGCGTCTGGGGCAGCGCGAGACGGTTGAGACCGAAGTCATCTCATCGGGCTCTATCAGTCTCGACATTGCGCTGGGTATTGGTGGCTTGCCGCGTGGCCGGGTGATCGAAGTCTATGGCCCGGAAAGTTCCGGCAAGACGACGCTGGCCCTGCATGCCGTTGCCGAGGCTCAGAAAGTCGGCGGGACCTGTGCCTTTATCGATGCCGAACATGCACTTGATCCCAGCTATGCCAAGAAGCTCGGCGTAAATATCGATGAATTGCTGATTTCGCAGCCCGATGGTGGCGAGCAGGCTCTGGAAATCACCGATACCCTGGTGCGGTCTGGTGCCATAGATGTGCTGGTTATCGATTCTGTTGCCGCCCTAGTGCCCAGGGCCGAACTGGAAGGCGAAATGGGCGATCATCACGTTGGCCTGCAAGCCCGGTTGATGAGCCAGGCCCTGCGCAAGTTGACATCATCTGTCGCCAAATCGAACACGATGGTCATTTTCATCAATCAGATCAGAATGAAAATCGGCGTTATGTTCGGCAACCCGGAAACCACGACCGGTGGTAATGCACTGAAATTCTATTCGTCCATTCGCATGGAAATTCGCCGCATCGGCGCGATCAAGGATCGCGAAGAAGTAGTCGGCAACCGAACCCGCATCAAGGTCGTAAAAAACAAGCTGGCCCCGCCGTTCAAGACCATCGAATTTGACATCATGTACGGTGAAGGGTTCTCGAAGCTTGGTGATTTGATTGACCTGGGCGTCACCGCGGAAATCGTCGAAAAATCCGGCTCCTGGTTCTCGTACGGATCGGAACGGATTGGTCAGGGCCGTGAAAATGCCAAGACCTACCTAAGGGAACATCCGGAAATGGCCGATGCTATCGAGATGGCGATCCGTGAAAATGCCGGACTTGTTGGCGAGACCATGCTGGATGCTCCGGAATCGGTAGATGCCGAGGATGGCGAGGCTGATCCGGACGGCGATGTCCTGCCCGTTGCCGACGAATAATTAGGCCTGCCAAGCGTATTTACAGAAAACCTCCGTCTGGTCGTTCCCCGAATTTCGGCCAGAACATGAAAGCGCGGCCCCCGATCAATAATGGGGGGCCGTGTTTTTTGTTAAAAATCACCATATTCGGTTCTTAAAACCGTTTTGTTTAATGTCTATAGGCACTAGATTAACGGCCATGAGAACAGTCAATGATATCCGCCAGGCATTTATCGATTACTTCGTTGCCAATGGTCATGCCGAGGTCGCATCCAGTCCGCTGGTGCCGCTCAATGATCCGACGTTGATGTTTACTAATGCTGGCATGGTGCAGTTCAAGAATGTCTTCACCGGCAGCGAACATCGCGATTACAACCGTGCGGTGACTTCCCAGAAGTGCGTCCGCGCAGGCGGCAAGCACAACGACCTTGAAAACGTCGGCTATACGGCGCGCCACCACACGTTCTTCGAGATGCTCGGTAATTTCTCGTTTGGTGATTATTTCAAGGACGAAGCCATCGAATTAGCCTGGAATCTGATTACCAAGGAATTCGGGTTGCCTGCCGATAAGCTTTTGGCCACCGTTTATGCCGACGACGATCAGGCCTTTGATCTGTGGAAGAAAATTGCCGGACTGCCTGAAGACCGCATTATTCGCATCGCCACGTCCGATAACTTCTGGTCCATGGGCGATACCGGTCCTTGCGGTCCGTGTTCTGAAATTTTCTATGATCATGGCGACCATATTCCGGGCGGCCCGCCGGGCAGTCCCGATGAAGACGGCGACCGTTTTATCGAGATATGGAATCTGGTGTTCATGCAGTACGAGCAGTTAAGTGCTGAGGAACGCGTCGATCTGCCTAAGCCGTCTGTCGATACGGGTATGGGATTGGAGCGTATTGCAGCCGTCATGCAGGGCACCCATGACAATTATGAAACCGACATGATGCAGGCGCTGATCCATGCGTCGGCCGAGGCATCTCACACCGATGCCAACGGCGAGCATAAAGTGTCACACCGGGTTATCGCCGATCACTTGCGCGCCACGTCGTTCCTGATTGCCGATGGGGTGCTGCCGTCCAACGAAGGACGTGGTTACGTTTTGCGCCGGATCATGCGCCGCGCCATGCGTCATGCCCATATGATGGGCGCGTCTGATCCGACGATTTACAAGCTGGTGCCCTCGCTGGTCACCCAGATGGGTCAGGCCTTTCCCGAACTGAGCCGCGCCGAGGCCTTGATATCGGAAACCCTGAAGCTTGAGGAAAGCCGTTTCAAGACGACGCTGGATCGCGGCCTGAAATTGCTGGATGAAGCCACGGACAGCTTGGGTGAAAACGGGGTTCTTGACGGAGAAACCGCCTTCAAACTGTATGACACATACGGCTTCCCACTGGATCTGACGCAGGATGCGTTGCGAAACCGGCAGATGACCGTCGATGAAGATGGTTTTAATACCGCAATGGAACGCCAACGCGCCGAGGCCCGCGCCGCATGGTCCGGTTCTGGCGACGCCGCCACCGAAGAAGTCTGGTTTGCCATTCACGACGAATTGGGCGCGACCGAGTTCCAGGGCTATACGCGCGAGGAAATCGAGGGTCAGGTAACGGCAATCGTTGTCGATGGCGAACGTGTTGATGAAGCGGCGGAAGGAACCAGTGCTGCGGTGATCGTCAATCAAACGCCGTTTTATGGCGAGTCCGGTGGTCAGATGGGCGATACGGGTGAAATTCTTTATGCCGAGGGGGCGCGTTTCAAAGTCTCCGATACCCAGAAGAAGCTGGGTGATTTGCATGTCCATCATGGAACCGTTGGAGAGCACGTGCTGAAAGTCGGTGATACGGTACGGCTCATCGTCGACGGTGACAGACGCGCCGATCTGCGCGCCAATCATTCTGCCACTCACTTGTTGCACGAGGCCCTGCGTCGCAGTCTTGGCGATCATGTCACCCAAAAGGGATCGATGGTGTCGCCGGATCGGTTGCGTTTTGATATCAGCCATCCCAAGGCCGTCGACGGGGACGAGCTGTCCGCCGCCGAAGCAGAGGTCAATGCCCTGATCAGGGGTAATTCCGAAGTGACGACGCGCTTGATGACGCCGGATGAAGCGATTGAGGCCGGGGCGATGGCACTGTTTGGCGAGAAGTACGGCGACGAGGTCCGTGTCGTTGCCATGGGGACAAGCGTGGGTGATTCTGTCGGTGATTCAAATGATGGCGCGTACTCAACAGAACTGTGTGGCGGCACCCATGTGCGCCGGACTGGCGATATCGGCCTGATGAAGGTCATCAGCGAAGGTGCCGTGGCGTCCGGGGTGCGGCGCGTTGAGGCCCTGACGGGTCGCGGTGCACTGGAGTATCTGGAAGCCCAGGAAACTGCGCTGCAAACCACGGCGTCCTTGTTAAAGGCGCAACCGGCGGATGTTGCCGAACGGGTTCAGTCTCTGCTTGATGAACGCAAAAAACTTGAACGCGAATTGGCCGAAACCCGCAAGAAACTCGCCGCCGGTGGTGGTGATGGCGGCGGTGGTGCAGAGTCGGCGATCAAGGATATAGGCGGCGTTGCTTTCTCGCCTCGTTTGCTCGACGGAATGCCGGCCAAGGACATGAAGGGCCTGGCCGATGAAATCAAGCAACAGATGGGCTCCGGTGTCGTTGCTCTGGTCTCGGTCAATGATGGTAAGGTGTCGTTGGTGGTTGGCGTCAGCGACAGCCTGACCGACAAGATCGATGCCGTTGAACTGGTTCGTGCCGGTTCTCAAGCCGTTGGTGGCAAGGGTGGCGGCGGTCGCGCCGATATGGCACAGGCCGGTGGTCCCGATGGCGATAAAGCAGAAGCGGCACTGCAAGCAATTGAGGCGGCGCTGGCTGGTTAAGCCGTCTAGGCGTTGAAGTATTTCCCCGGGGTTTTACCAAGCGCTTTCTTGAACATGGCGATGAATGCGCTTTGGCTTTCATAGCCCAGGTCCATGGCGACATTGGTGACGGATGCGCCTGCGGCGAGCCGGGTTAGAGCCTCGAGCAAACGAGCTTGTTGCCGCCATTGACGGAAACTCATGTTGGTCTCTTTCTGAAACAACCGGGCCAGGGTTCGCGAACTGGTGCCAAGCCGGGTGGCCCAGCTTTCAAGTGAGCGGGAATCATTCGGATTTTCATAAAGGGTTTTGATGATCGGGCTTAGGCCCGGATGATCGGTTACGGGCAGGTGCATGGGGGTTTCGGGCAACGCCTTGATCTGATCAATCAACACGCCCATGAAACGACCGTCCGAACCGTTTATATCATAGAGAACTGGCGTTTCTACCGCTTTCAGAATCATCTCCCGCAAGAGCGGCGATACAGTGATGACGCAGCAATCCTGCGGCAGGCCTTTGATGGTGTCCGGATCTATATAAAGGCTTCTTACAGTGACGGTTCCCTTGGTGCTGACTTCGTGGTCGATCAAAGGGGGAATCCAGACGGCGCGAAGCGGTGGGACGACCCAGATGCCAATGGCGGTTTTGACGGTTATGACTCCTTTCGAGGCATAGAGCAACTGGGCCCGCCTGTGGTGATGGCGACCGATAACCCGACCGTTTGGTATTTCGGTTATGCGTGAGACAATGGGGCGCGGTACGGAATCGATTTCCGTATCGTCGTTGGGATGTCGCAGGTCAGACGATGCGTTTTGATGCGGAACAGCCTCTGTCATGTCCGGAACTCGCTATTATATGGCAAGATACCCCGTATAAGACAAATTAATTCGGGAGTAAAGTCTGCAAGATTTTTGGAATCGCAATCGAGCCATCTTGTCACCATCTGGATACAAGCGGTAGATGATGGAACGAAGATAAGAGACGACAAAGATATAAAGACGATATGGAAATACTGAAAAAATTTCAGGGGGAATGGAAGGGCGACTGGCGTCGGCCCGAAGTGCTGCTGGTGTTGATGGCGCTGGCCATGCCGCTGGCGTTTTCCACATGGATGGCGTTGATCAATAACTTTTCTGTAGAGCGTGCAGACTTTACCGGGGCCGAGATTGGTACCCTGCAAAGTCTGCGTGAAATTCCCGGCTTCCTGGCCTTCGGCGTGGTGTTCCTGTTGCCGATTTTTCGCGAACAGACACTGGCGCTGATATCGTTGATGCTGCTTGGCATCGGCACCGCCATTACCGGAATGTTCCCAACCGTCATAGGCCTGTATTTAACGACGGTGCTGATGTCCATCGGCTTTCATTATTACGAAACGGTGCGCCAGTCGGTCGTTTTGCAATGGATCGACAAGGAAGAAGCGCCGCATTTCATGGGCCAGTTGCTGGCCATTGGCTCGCTGGCCGGGCTGATTGCCTTTGCTTTGATCTGGCTGGCGCTGGATGTCCTCGGGGTGGATATGGTCTGGGTCTATGCGATGAGCGGCGGCATGACCATCGCCATCGTGGTGTTTTGTTTCAAGGCGTTTCCGAAATTTCCGGAACATGTCGAGCAGAATAAGAAGCTGGTACTGCGTAGTCAGTACTGGCTGTTTTATGCACTGACGTTCATGGCCGGGGCGCGACGTCAGATCTTCGTTGTTTTCGCCGGCTTCCTGATGGTCGAGAAATTCAATTTCAGCGCCGCGGACATCACCTTGATGTTCCTGGCAAACGGTGTGCTGACCATGTATTTCGCACCGCGCATCGGCAAGCTGATTGGCCGCTGGGGCGAACGCCGGGCGTTGACGTTTGAATATATCGGCCTGACCGGCGTCTTCATTGCCTATGCCTTTGTCGATACGGCCTGGGTCGCGGTCGGGCTGTACATCGTCGATCATCTGTTTTTTGCCATGGCCATCGCCATCAAGACCTATTTCCAGAAGATCGCCGATCCAGCCGATTTTGCATCGACCGCAGGCGTCAGTTTTTCCATCAACCACATCGCCGCCGTTTTCTTGCCGGTGCTCTTTGGCCTGTTGTGGCTGGTCTCGCCATCGGCAGTGTTCCTGGCCGGGGCGGGCATGGCAGCCCTGTCGCTGGTGCTGGCGCGATTGATTCCGGATACTCCGACCCGCGAAAATGTCGCCAATGTCGGACGCTATAAGGCCTTGCCCGCCGCAGAATAAGGCCCCTTGCCGCAACAGTCCCGGCTGCTTAGGCTGTTTATTCATGCATTGGGGATTCTTAAAGTGGGCGATTTTTTCGACAGATTCTCACAATTACAGGAATTACGCGATCTTGCGCTTGAGCTGATCGCTTGGCTCGGCGATAACGTTTTCGTCCTGTCGCCCCTGTTGCAGTTGCTGGCCATCGGCGTGGCATTTCTTATCGCCCGTTCTGTCGGACCGCGTCTGGAGGCAATGCTTGATCGGGCAACGCCGCCAGAGGGCTTCGAGGTCGCCTATGGTCATACTGTCCGGTTCCTGAAACCGCTGGCGCTTCCGGTCGTCTGGATCATTCTGTTGTGGTTCTCGCAGTTGGTTGCAGCCAACGCCAGTTGGTCCTATCACGTACTGCAAAGCGGCGTCAGTCTGCTAACCGCCTGGATCATTATCCGTATGGCAACGTTTGTCGTCGCCGACCCGGGATGGTCGCGCGCCATTACCGTCGTCGCATGGTCAATCGCGGCCTTGAACATTGTTGGATTGCTTGACCCAACCATCAAGATTCTCGACAGCATGGCGATCCAGTTTGGCGAGGTGCATGTCTCTGTTCTTGGTGTCGGCAAGGCGGTGGTGGCGCTGGGTGCTTTGTTGTGGCTGGCCGGTGTTGCTTCGACGTTGCTGGAAAAGCGCATTGCCAAGGTTTCGGCCTTGTCGCCGTCAGTGCAGGTGCTGTTCGGCAAGCTGATGAAGATCGTGCTGTTCTCGCTGGCATTTATCCTTGCCTTGAACAGCGTCGGCATTGATTTAACCGCACTCGCGGTATTCAGTGGTGCCGTCGGCCTAGGTATCGGTTTTGGCTTGCAAAAAGTCGTCTCCAACCTTCTCAGCGGTGTCATTTTGCTGCTCGATAAATCGGTGAAGCCGGGCGATGTCATCGCCGTCGGCGACACCTATGGCTGGATTAATTCTCTCAGCGCCCGATACGTTTCCGTCATTACCCGCGACGGCACGGAACATTTGATCCCGAACGAAGAGCTGATCTCGCAAAAGGTCGAGAACTGGTCCTACACCAATCGACTGGTGCGTCAGCGAATTCCAATCGGGATTTCCTATTCATCCGATGTCAGGAAGGCGATTGAGCTTTCCGTCGAGGCGGCGAAACAAGAAACCCGCGTGCTTGACGAACCGTCGCCGGTTTGTCACCTAAAAGGATTTGGCGACAGCGCCGTCGATCTGGAATTGCGCATCTGGTTGCGTGATCCGCAGAACGGTCTGTCAAACATTCGCAACCTGATCCTGCTTAGGATTTGGGACCTGTACCATGAAAACGGTATCGAGTTCCCGTACCCGCAACGCGACATCAGCGTTAAAGGCTCAGTCCCCGTGCGGATAGAGAATTAGAGGCTATTCCTTGAAGTCGGCAACGACGCGCATGGAGATGATCTTGTCGGGATCATCAACGGCACCATTGGACGACTGTTCGCCACGCTTGATTTTGCCGACAGCGGCCATACCACTGATCACCTTGCCCCAGACCGTGTACTGGCCGTCCAGATGAGCGGTTTTGGCAAAGACGATGAAAAACTGTGAATCGGCACTGTTGGGATTGGCCGACCGCGCCATCGACAGGGTGCCTCGTACGTGCGGCTCGTCGGAAAATTCGGCATCCAGATTTTTCCCGGATCCCCCCATGCCGGTGCCGGTCGGATCGCCCGTCTGTGCCATGAAACCACCGATAACGCGATGGAAGACGATGCCGTCATAGAATTTCTTGCGAACCAGTTCCTTGATCCGGGCGACATGATTGGGTGCCAGGTCGGGGCGCAGTTCAATAACGACGCGTCCGTCCTTCAATTCAAGGTAAAGGGCGTTTTCCGGGTCTTTGATTTCTGCGGCGTCTACGTCTTCAGGGATGCTGGTCATGATAAGTGCAATCAGCAGTGATACTGCGATAAGAGGAATACGGAACATGGGATTCTTTCTTCTGGTCTACTGTTGGGGGGAGATATGGGCTCAGTCGAACAGAGCGTCAATGGCGGACTGATCGAGGCCCTGGCCTTCCATTTGCGGCCCGGCGAGAAGTTTCTCGTCTTCGGTCTTTTCTTCGCCTTTGACTTCGACCTTGTCGAGTTCGTCCTTGCCCCACAGGTCAACTAGCGCGTTGACGCGTTCTTCGACATATGTGACTGATTTAACCACCTTGGTCACACGCTGTCCGGTGATGTCCTGGAACGAACAGGCTTCAAGAATAGTGCTGCCATTGTTGATGACTTTGTCGAGCAGGGCCATATGGGCGGGGTCCGACAAGGCAGAGCGCAGTTCATTGACGGCGTTCATGCTCTCTTCGGTGGCTTCCATGATGGTATTGGTTGCATCTTCCGTTGCCTTGACGATGGCATCCAGCTGTTCACCGGTGCTTTCGAACTGAAGTTCTTCATCATCGGGACGATTGATCGCGGCAATTTCTTGCCGCATACGCTGGACGTACAGGAATAGCCCGGACAATTCTTTCTTCAGTTGTACTGCTTCAATTTCTTCGCTCATGGCGGCTCCGCAACGCTGTCATTTTGTCTGTTTTGAATTTCAATCAATCAATCATAAGGCCTGACGGTCGTCTTTCCAGAGAAATTTAGCCGAATCAACACACTAAGGCTGGTCTAAGGAGGTTAACAAATTGTTTTAATGGCAAAATAAGCTGTTAGCCCTGTTTTTTGCCGAGCAGCGCTTTTTCCGCAAGCGTGAACAGTTTCTGCCTGTCATCGACACTTAAATCATCTAGGACGCTTGATTTTTCCTGGTGCACCGCGAGTGCATTGCGGATTAATTCGGCTCGTTCAGGCGTTTGTTCGATGGGCGCTGGGGCAGGGGGCATGCTATCGCTCTTGGTGTCGCCTGTGGCGATATCGGTGTTTACGGCGCGCTTTTTGTGCTCGCGAATGGTGCGATAATTATCTTTTGCCTTTTTATCCATAACGATGGACAAAAACGCGTCTGACAGGAATCTTTTAATCATCGTCGTCAAATTACCAAGTTTTTCTGTTCAGATAGCATGTCATCACAATCACCATACTGTATAAGATGTTTCCAAATTCTTTCCAAATCTCCGGCATGAGACAATTGATGAGCAGAATACTCCTTCGTCAGCTATTCGATGCAGCGGTTTCAGCCGCCGACCCGGCTTTGACGCTGGCCGAGCATCTGCCCAATAAACCCAAGGGACGCACCGTCGTCATCGGCGCAGGCAAGGCGGCCGCCAGCATGGCACGCGCTGTTGAGGCGCATTGGGACGGGCCGCTTTCCGGGCTGGCCGTGACCCGGTACGAACATGGCGCACCGTGCAACAGCATCGAGGTTATCGAGGCCGCCCACCCGGTGCCAGACGCTACCGGCGAGGATGCCGCATGGCGGGCACTTGAACTGGCCGACGGATTAGGGGCCGATGATCTGGCATTGTGTTTGATATCGGGCGGCGGCTCGGCCCTGCTGAGCCTTGCCGGGTTGGGGCTAAGCCTGGAAGATAAACAGGCGGTGAACAAGGAATTGCTGCGATCTGGCGCGACCATCTCGGAAATGAACTGTGTTCGAAAGCATTTGTCGGCAATCAAGGGCGGACGGCTGGCCCTAAAGGCTTATCCAGCGAAAATTCTGACATTGGCCATATCGGACGTTCCGGGTGATGACCCAGCGGTGATCGCGTCTGGGCCGACGGTCCCCGACCCGACGACCCTGGCCGATGCACGGGGCGTGCTGGACAAGTATTCCATTGATCCCGGCGATACCGTCAACGAAGCCCTGCACGATGAAGCGTTCGAAACACCGAAGCCGGGCGATGAACGCCTGTCGACGTCTGAACTGGTGCTGATCGCAACCCCGGCCATGGCGTTGGCGGCGGCGGCAAAAGAAGCAGAGAAGGCGGGCGTTACACCGGTTGTTCTGGGCGACGATATCGAAGGCGAAGCGCGCGAGGTCGCGCGGGAACATGCCGAACTGGCTTCGACAGCGAAACCGTCGTCAGTTCTGCTGTCAGGTGGCGAGACGACGGTTACCCTGAAGGGCAACGGGCGCGGTGGGCGAAATGCCGAATACATGCTGGCGCTGGCGATCGCCCTGGATGGTCGCGAAGGGGTCTCGGCAATCGCATGCGATACCGATGGTATCGATGGCAGCGAGGACAACGCCGGGTGCATCATTGATTCAACGACCCTGGAAAGGGCCCGCGCGTTGGGGCTGGACGCGCCCGCCATGTTGGCCGACAATGACGCCTATGGATTCTTCTCGGCCCTTGACGATCTTGTCATCACCGGTCCTACACTCACCAACGTCAACGATTTTCGCGCCATTCTGGTGCAATAAAATATTAATGGAGTTTGGCTATGACCTTGTCTGGTAAATATATTTCAGCAAGGAAGCCGGGTATCAACTTATGAGACGCAGACGCAATGCAAAGATTATCGCAACCCTGGGGCCAGGGTCTTCGAGCGAGAAAAAAATTGCCGAACTGTTTATGGCAGGTGCCGATGTATTCCGGCTGAACTTCAGTCACGGAACGCATGAGGATCATAAAAGGGTTCACGGCATTATTCGCGAGCTGGAAAAGAAGTTCGATCGCCCGATCGCGATCCTGATGGACCTGCAAGGCCCGAAACTCCGCCTTGGCGAATTCGAAGGTGGCAAGGCGAACCTTGTTACCGGCAACCCGTTTCGTCTGCAATTGGCAAAAGCCAAGGGCAATGACGTTAGTGCCAGTTTGCCGCACCCGGAAATTTTCGCTGCCCTGAAGCCGGAAATGAAGTTGCTGCTTGATGATGGGCGGGTGGTGCTGAAGGTTGCGCGTTGCGGTGAAGACTTTGCCGAAACCATGGTCGAGGTTGGCGGCGAATTGTCTAACCACAAAGGCGTCAACGTGCCGAGCGCTATTCTCGATTTGTCGCCGATTACAGAAAAGGACCGCCGCGATCTGGCTTTCGGCCTTGAACTTGGTGTTGATTGGGTGGCGCTGTCGTTCGTGCAGCGCCCGGAAGATGTCGCCGAGGCGAAGCGCCTGGTCGATGGACAGGCCGGGGTGCTAGCGAAGCTGGAAAAGCCATCGGCCATTGATTATTTGACAGAAATCGTCGCGTTGTCCGATGCGTTGATGGTGGCGCGTGGCGATCTGGGCGTTGAATTGCCGCCCGAAGACGTTCCGGCTATCCAGAAACAAATCATCTATTCGTGTCGGCAAGCCGGCAAGCCGGTCGTTGTCGCGACCCAGATGCTGGAATCGATGATTCATACTCCGACCCCGACCCGGGCCGAGGCATCTGACGTTGCCACCGCCATTTACGATGGTGCCGATGCCGTCATGTTGTCGGCAGAAACCGCCGTTGGCGAATTTGCCACCGAGTCCGTCGCCATGATGGACCGCATTATCAACCGCGTCGAAATTGATCCGATCTATCGCAAGATTACCGATGCCGAGCGACGCGAACCGGAGGCTACAGCCGCCGATGCGATCTCTGCGGCTGCCCGACAGACGGCGCAAACCGTCAGTGCAGCAGCCGTTGTTACGTTTTCCTCGTCTGGGTCAACGACCTTGCGTGCGGCACGCGAACGCCCGAATGTTCCCATCCTTGGCCTGACGCCGAATGTCGCAACGGCGCGTCGCCTGGCCATTGCCTGGGGCGTGCATTCACTGCAAACGCCAGATCTGACCAGTTTTACGGAAATGGTCAACATTGCGGTGACGGCGGCGGATAAACAGGAATTTGCTGTCGCCGGGGACGCCATTGTCGTTACCGCCGGGGTGCCGTTTGGAACGCCCGGCGCGACCAACATTCTCAGAATAGCCTGGGTTGAATAATCTCTAATGTTCGGTGACCTTCTAGCCATTATTGCGCCGGTGTTTGTGTGTGCTGGTATTGGCTATATCTGGGTCAAGCAGGACCGTCCCTTTGAAATGGATCTGGTGACGGCGCTGATGACCAACATTGGCGCGCCGAGCCTGATCTTCATCACCCTTGTCGAAGTCGAGATGACCTTCGATGCCTTCACCACCATGGCCTGGGCATCGGCGGCGGCAATCGCCGGGTTTACGATAATTTCAGGGGTAGTGTTGAAGGCGACCGGTTCAAACATCCGGGCTTTTATCCCGTCGATGATGTTCACCAACTGCGGCAACATGGGGCTGCCGCTGAGTCTGCTGGCGTTTGGCGATCCGGGTCTGGCGCTGGCCATCGTCTATTTCACGGTATCTTCGGTTTTCCAGTTCACCATCGGTGTCGGTATCGCGTCGGGTGAAATGTCTGTCAGCGGCCTGGCCAGAATTCCGATGCTCTATGCCATATTCGCCGCCGTCGCGGTTATCGCCAGTGGCGTCACTCCGCCGGATGTTATCTTGAATACGACAAGACTGCTTGGCGGCATGACCATCCCGATGATGTTGATTGCCCTTGGCGTATCACTGGGGCGGCTACGGGTCGCCAGTTTCAAGCGCAGTCTGTTGATGTCGTTGCTGCGGCTGGTCATGGGCTTTGCCGTTGGTTATGGCGTCGCCTGGGGCTTCGGTTTCGAAGGGCTGGAACGGGGTATCATCATCATGCAGTCGGCGATGCCTGTGGCCGTCTTTAATTACCTGTTTGCCGAACGCTACAAACATAACCCGGAAGAGGTCGCCGGCATGGTCGTGCTGTCGACGTTGATATCGTTTGCGACGTTGCCAGCCTTGTTATGGTACGTGATATAGACCCCCGGTTCGCCGTCAGCCATAAAGCGAATTCAGGGCCGCATCATAGGCTTCGATAATTTTGTGACGTCGGATTTTCATGGTCGGCGTCAACAGACCGCTGTCGATGGTGAACGGCGCGTCTGCGATGATAAAACGGCGAACCTTCTCGATGTTAGACAGTCGCTGATTGATGCGGTCGACAATTTCTCCGACGGCGGATTTAAAATCGGTGTTATCGACCAAATCGGCCAGTTCGTTCGAGCCGCCGGACTGTTTCGCCCATTCATGTATCCAATCGGGATCGGGAACGATGATGGCGCTCAGGTGCGGGCGTTTGTCACCATAAACCATGGCCTGGGATATCTCAGGCTCCAAAGTCAGCACGCCTTCGATGCGTTGCGGGGCGATATTGTCGCCGCCGGAATTGACGATGATATCTTTCTTGCGGTCGGTGATCAGCAGGCGACCCAGGTCGTCCTGATGGCCGATGTCGCCGGTGTGCAGCCAGCCATCGCGGATGCATTCGCGGGTGTCTTCATCGCGTCCCCAATAACCCTTCATCAGCAATTCACCGCGGACCAGGATTTCACCATCGGCGGCGATTTTCACTTCGACCGCAGTCATCGGGCGACCGACCGTGTCAATTTTGATCTGGTTCGGCCGGTTGACGCTGATCACGGGGCCGGTTTCGGTCAGGCCATAGCCTTGCAGGATGCGCAAGCCCAGCGCCAGAAAGAAGCTGCCGATGTCGGGGTTCAGGGGTGCGCCACCCGATACCAACGCCTTCAGGCGGCCACCAAAGCGGGCCTTGACCTTTTTGCGCACCAGAATACTGAGGATACCGTCGACAAGCCGTTCCGCGAGGCTAAGGGGCGTGGTGCCATCAAGCCGCTTACAGCCCAGTTCGACGGCCCGCATGAATAACTTTTCCTTCATGCCGCCCTGCGCTTTAACGCCGCGGCTGATACGCAGGTGGAATGTTTCGTACAGGCGCGGTACCGCCGTCATGATCGTCGGGCGGGCTTCGATCATATTGGCGGCCAGGGTCTCGGCCCCTTCGGCGTAATAGATTTCGGCCCCGATGGACATGGGGAAGAATTGCCCCGCCGTGTGCTCATAGGAATGTGACAACGGCAGGAATGACAGGAATACTTCATCGCCCAGACCGATTTCCTGCAAGGCATCCCGGGCCCCGGTGCAATTGTGCAGGATGGCGCCGTGCGACAGCATCACGCCCTTGGGGACACCGCCGGTGCCCGATGTATAGATAAGGCAACAGGTATCATCGCGTTTAATCCCCGCGACCTGTTCGACGACGTTTTCGTGGCGCGCCGCGCCCATCGCCAGAACCTCGCCCCACATATGGATTTCGATGCCGATGTTCTGGGCGATGTCGGGCTGTTCGATGGCGATGACGCTTTCAAGGGCAGATGCCTGAACGGCGGCGGGCAGCAGGCGCTCTGCCAGTTTTGCCGTCGAAACGATGGCCAGTCTGGCACCACTATCGGAGAGAATGTGCAGATGGTCGTCCTTGGTGTTGGTGATATAGGCAGGCACCGTGATGGCACCGATCGCCATAATCGCCAGATCGGCAATCAGCCATTCCGGGCGATTTTCAGAAACCAGAACGACACGGTCACCGGCTTCGATGCCCAGTGCCGCGAGCCCACGTGCCAGTTCACTGACCTGGGCCGCGGTTTCGCGCCAGGTCATGGCCCGGTAATTGCCATCTTTCTTGGCCCACAGGAAAGGCGCTTCGCCCTTGTCTTCGACCCTTTCGAAAAACAGGTTAAGCAGATTTTGTGATTGTTCGGCGGTGTTCATTATCAATACTGTTTCTTCGTGGTTGTGCTGGTTAGTATCCAGCCTTATATGCGTCCGGTGTGCAATGGAGAATTTAATGACTGCCGAGAATAAAACTGCTGAGTTGCCGGAATGGAATCTGGACGATTTGTATCACAGCCCTGAGGCGGAAGAGCTGGAAGTGGACCTGAAACGGGCCGACAGCCTTTCTGAGGTCTTCGCCGGGAAGTATCAAGGCAAGCTTGCAGAACTGGACGGCGATACTCTGGGCGCGGCTATTGCCGATTTCGAAACGTTGACGGAAATTCTCCATAAGGTGATGAGCTATGCCCAGCTTTTGTTCGCAGCCGACGTGGAAAATGCAGACAACGCGCGTTTTCACCAGACCATGCAGGAACGCGTTACTGATATCTCGACGAAGACGCTGTTTTTTCAGCTGGAACTGAACCGGCTTGATGATGAAATTCTTGAAGGCCAGCTAAAATCCCCGAAAGCGGCCCATTACGCCCCGTGGATCCGGGATGTCCGGGCCTTTCGCGAGCACCAGCTGTCAGACGATCTGGAAAAGCTGCTACACGAAAAATCCGTCAGTGGCTCCAACGCCTGGGTCCGCCTGTTCGACGAGACGCAAGCCGCCATGCGTTTCCCCGTCGACGGCGATGACCTGACCATGTCTGACATACTGAACCGATTGTCGGAACCGGATGCAGATACCCGCAAGGTGGCGGCGAAAGCTTTGGGCAAGGGGCTTGCTGAAAATTCCAGGCTGTTTTCGCTCGTCACCAATACGCTGGCCAAGGACAAGGCGACGGAAGATGCGTGGCGGTCCTATCGGCGACCGATTTCCAGTCGCAACCTGTCCAATCAGGTCGAAGACAATGTCGTCGATGCGTTGGTGTCTTCGGTCAAGGAGTCATATCCGGACCTGTCACATCGTTATTACAAGCTGAAGGCAAAGTGGTTTGGCGTCGATGCGCTGGATTACTGGGATCGCAACGCACCACTGCCCGACGATGACGCAAAATTATACGACTGGGACATGGCGCAAAAAACGGTGCTTGATGCTTACGGCCAGTTCGATCCTGAAATGGCCGATATTGCCACCCACTTTTTTGATAAGCGCTGGATTGATGCGGCCCTGCGCCCGGGCAAGGATTCCGGCGCTTTCTCTCATTCCACGGTGCCCTCAGCTCATCCCTATATCCTGATGAATTTCCACGGCAAGGCGCGCGATGTGATGACGCTGGCCCATGAACTGGGTCACGGTGTTCATCAGGTTCTAGCGGCGGGCCAAGGCACGTTGATGGCCGACACCCCCCTGACGACGGCGGAAACCGCGTCGGTGTTCGGTGAAATGCTGACTTTCAGGTCCTTGCTGGATGCCGAAGATGATCCGGGGCTGAGGCGCATATTGCTGGCTGGCAAGGTCGAGGACATGCTCAACACGGTGGTCCGGCAAATCGCCTTCCATGAATTTGAAACGCTGGTGCACGGCGAACGGGCGGCGGGTGAATTGTCGGTCGAGCGTCTGGGCGACATCTGGATGCAGGTGCAAAGCGACAGTTTGGGCGACGGCATTCGTCTTGATGATGATTATCGGTCTTACTGGTCTTACATCCCGCATTTCATTCATTCGCCGTTTTATGTTTACGCTTACGCTTTCGGCGATTGTCTGGTGAATTCCCTGTATGATGTATTCGCATCCGGCCATCCCGGTTTTCAGGCCAAGTATCTTGAAATGCTGTCTGGTGGCGGTACACGCATGCACAAGGAATTGTTGGCCCCGTTCGGTCTGGACGCTTCGGATCCGGATTTCTGGAAGCGCGGATTGAAAATGGTTTCAGGATTTATCGATGAATTGGAAGGAAACGAATAAATGATAATCAGCACGACAGACGGCATTGAAGGCCGCAGCATTTCTGCCTATTCCGGCATTGTTTCCGGCGAGGCCGTCATGGGCACGAATATTTTTCGCGACATGTTCGCCAGTATCCGCGATATTGTTGGTGGTCGTTCCGGTTCTTATGAAAAAGAACTGCGCAACGCCAAGACGCTGGCCCTGGAAGCCATGCAGGCAGAAGCCGAAGAACTGGGGGCAGATGCTATCGTTGCCGTCGATCTGGACTATGAATCCATCGGCAGTGGCGACAAGTCCATGTTGATGGTTACGGCGAACGGGACGGCTATAAAATTGGCCTGATCCGGTCTGTGATAAAATTTCGATTTTGATGTGTTGCGGGTCTTGTGGAAGGTGCCTGAAAGGTGCATAACGCGACCTGAGGTTCGGGTAAATACCCCTAGGGAAAACAAGGAATTTCCGACTATGAAGATTGCTATTCCGAAGGAGAGCCAATCCGACGAAACGCGGGTCGCCGCGTCGCCGGAAGTGGTGGGCAAGCTGATCGGCCTTGGCTTCGATGTCATCGTCGAGTCCGGTGCCGGTGCGACAGCATCATTTGTTGATGCCGCTTACAAAGAGGCCGGTGCATCGATTGCCAAAAATACCGGACAGGCACTGAAAGACGCCGATGTCGTCTTGAAGGTGCAACGCCCGTCGACAGGTGGGGATAACAGCGAAGCCGCGATGATGAAAAAAGGTGCAATCCTGATTTGCAGCCTGCAGGCGTTGTCGTCGGAAAAGGAAATGAAGGCCATCGCCAAGGCAGGCATCACCGCCATCGCCATGGAATTGATGCCGCGTATTACCCGTGCCCAGTCGATGGATATCCTGTCGTCGCAAAGTAACCTCGCCGGTTACAAGGCGGTGCTTGATGCCGGAGACGTTTATGGTCGGTCTTTCCCGATGATGATGACGGCGGCGGGCACCGTTGCCCCGGCCAAAGTCTTTATCATGGGTGTTGGCGTCGCCGGTTTGCAGGCCATTGCCACGGCCAAGCGCTTGGGCGCCGTTGTTACCGCAACAGACGTTCGCCCGGCAACCAAGGAACAGGTCGAAAGCCTGGGGGGTAAATTTCTGGTGGTTGACCCGGAAATGGAAAAAGACGCCCAGACCGCAGGCGGCTATGCCAAGGAAATGCCGCCCGAGTATTTCGAAAAACAGAAAAAAGTCGTCGCCGAGCATATTGCCAAGCAAGATATTGTCATTACCACGGCGTTGATTCCCGGACGCCCGGCCCCGGTGCTGGTCACCGAGGAAATGGTCAAGACGATGAAGCAGGGTTCGGTCATTATTGATCTGGCGGTCGAGGCCGGTGGCAACTGTCCGCTAAGCAAGTTTGGCGAGATCGTCGATGTCGATGGCGTCAAGATTGTCGGCCATGCCAACGTTCCGGGCCGCTTGCCGGAAGTCGCCAGTTCGCTGTTTGGGCGCAACTTGCTTAATTTCCTGACGCCGCACGTGGATTCAGACAGCAAGACCCTGAAACTGGACTTCGAAGATGAAACCGTATCGGGAACCATGATTTGCCACGATGGCAAGATGGTTCATCCGATGCTCGGCGGAAAGCCCAAGAAAAAAGAGAAAGCTGAAGAACCCGCCAAGAAAAAGACCCCGGAGACGGACAAAAAGGGGAAAAATAAATGAGTGCACAATCCATAGCCGAAGGCGCAACCGAACTGGCCAATGAAGCCGGCAGGCTCGCCGATCAAGCCCTGCAACTGGCAAGCGAAGCGTCGCAATTGGTCGCCGCATCCGGTGCAGTGGGCGGCGATACCTTCCTGTCGCTGTTTACGATTTTCGTAATGGCCTGCTTTGTCGGCTTTTACGTTGTCTGGAGTGTCACCCCGGCGTTGCATTCGCCGCTGATGGCCGTCACCAACGCTATTTCATCGGTGATTATCGTCGGTGGCCTGCTGGCTGCCGGTCCGGCCGAAATGGACTTCGCCAAGACCATGGGTTTCATGGCGGTGATGCTTGCTTCGGTCAATATCTTCGGTGGATTTATTGTCACCCAGCGCATGCTGTCCATGTTCAAAAAGAAAAAGCCCAAAGAAACCGCTAAGGGGAACGCGTGATGTCTGGAACTTTAACAGGCTTTGCCTATCTGATTTCGTCGGTACTGTTCATTCTCGCCCTCAGGGGGCTGTCGTCGCCTGAAACGGCGCGTACCGGCAATATGTTGGGTATCGCGGGTATGGTGATCGCCATCCTGACGACGCTGATGTCACCCGGCGTCATCAGCTATTCAATGATCCTGCTGGCAATGGTAATCGGTGGTTCCATCGGTACCGTGGTCGCACTGAAGATCAACATGACGGCGCTGCCGCAATTGGTCGCGGCCTTTCACTCACTGGTTGGTCTGGCTGCCGTGTTCGTTGCCGCCGCCGCCTTTTTCAGGCCGGAAGCCTATGGTATCGGCACTGTTGGAGACATCGCAGCGGCCAGCATGATCGAGCTGTCACTGGGTGCAGCCATCGGTGCCATAACCTTTTCCGGTTCGGTCATCGCATTTGCCAAACTGCAGGGAATCATGAGCGGCGCACCGATTACATTCGGTTTGCAGCACAAGCTGAATGCCGCCATTGGCCTGGGCATCCTGATCGCCATCGTCGGGCTGGTCACGGATCAGTCTGAAACCATGTTCTGGACCCTGATCGCGTTGTCGTTCCTGATCGGCTTCCTGATCATTATTCCCATTGGCGGGGCCGACATGCCGGTCGTCGTCTCAATGCTGAACTCGTATTCGGGTTGGGCGGCTTGCGGCATTGGTTTCACACTGTCGAACCCGGCGCTGATTATTACCGGCGCGCTGGTTGGGTCGTCCGGTGCGATCCTCAGCTACATCATGTGCAAGGGAATGAACCGTTCCATCTTTAACGTCTTGTTGGGCGGATTCGGTGGCGAGGCCGCTGGGACGGCTGTCGGCAGTGACGGCGTCGAGAGGGCAGTCAAGTCAGGTTCTGCCGATGATGCGGGCTTCCTGATGAAGAACGCATCCAAGGTCATCATCGTTCCCGGTTACGGCATGGCCGTTGCCCAGGCTCAGCACGCACTGCGTGAAATGTCTGATCTGTTGAAGGAAGAGGGGGTCGATGTTTCCTATGCCATTCACCCCGTCGCCGGACGCATGCCCGGACACATGAACGTGCTGCTGGCCGAAGCCAACGTGCCTTATGACGAAGTCTTCGAGCTGGAAGAAATCAATCATGAATTCGCCAGCGCCGACGTCGCTTTCGTCATCGGTGCCAACGACGTCACCAACCCGGCGGCCAAGACCGACAAGACCAGTGCCATCTACGGGATGCCGATTCTGGATGTGGAAAAGGCCGGAACCGTGCTGTTTTCCAAGCGGTCCATGGGCTCTGGCTATGCCGGTGTCGATAATGAATTGTTCTTTGCCGACAACACCATGATGCTGTTCGGTGATGCCAAGAAAATGGCTGAGGAAATCGTCCAGGCACTTGGTTAGCGCCCTGTGGGGCGCTTATTGCTGCCCCTCAGTCGCCGGGCGGGGCTATTCGCCCCTTGGCTTTCGCCGAACGGTCGGCGGCCCGCAGTCGCGGGCTTGGTAGGGAAATATTACTGCCGAGAATTAAAGTCAGACTTCCAGAGTTCTCGCCACGCGTAGCGTGCGCCTACAACTTGAACCCAGACAAGCAAACGCGCACCTTAGGAATTACCTGAGGTGCGCAGTAGCTGTCTTTAGAAACCTCGAAAACTAGAAGCCTTCGCGCTCCAGGCGCTTGCGTTCCAGCTTGCGGCTACGGCTGATGGCTTCGGCTTTTTGGCGAGCCCTGCGTTCAGACGGCTTTTCGAAAGCGCGGCGCAGCTTCATTTCACGGAAGACGCCTTCGCGTTGCAGTTTCTTTTTCAGGGCCTTCAAGGCCTGATCGACATTGTTGTCGCGGACAGTGACGTACACTTTGATCGCTCTCTTTCATGTTTGGTAGAATCAACGGAAACAACAGGTTTTCATTGATGAGGCGCGCTTGTAACATATAGTTTCCATCCTGTGAAGGACTAATCAAAGGGATATTGCGCGTTCATGGCTATATTGAAGATTGCCCGTATCGGTCATCCTTACCTCAGGAAAAAATCCGTAGAGATAGAGGACCCGACGGCACCCGAAATTCGCGAACTGGTCGCCAATATGGTTGATACCCTGGCGGATGCCGGGGGGGTCGGACTGGCCGCGCCACAGGTCCACGAAATGCTGCGTCTGGTCATTTTTTTCGTACCGTTGGCCAGCGAGGCCGCCGACCGTTACCACGATGCTGGGCTTGAAGACGATGACGAGGAAATTGCCCTGACGGTGTTGGTTAATCCAGTGATCGAGGCCATCGGCAACGAGACCGAGGCGGCTTACGAGGGGTGTCTGTCGATCCCCCACATGACCGGCGAGGTTCGCCGCCCGCGCCACATCAGATATCGCGGGCTTGATCTGGACGGCAATGTCATCGAGCGCGAGGCCGAAGGCTTCCATGCGCGCGTCGTCCAGCATGAATGCGACCATTTGGATGGCATTCTTTATCCGCAGCGGATGGATGATATGTCGACCTTTGGTTATAGTGACGAGGTCCAAAAGGACGATGACCTGCCGGAGTCAAAATAAATGACGGAAAAACATGATCATCAGGAGTTTCGAGACCTGATCTTGCTGGCTACCCTGCCGCATGTGGTTTTTGAAGGCTGGTCGGCAAGCGCCATGGAACAAGGTGCTGCGGATTTCCCTGAATTGGGCGACAAGGCCGCCGAGCGTGCCTTCCCCGGTGGCCCTGCCGATCTGGCCGCGCACTTCGCCGATTGGGCCGACCGTCGGATGCTTGCAGAGATGGAAAAGCTTGATATTGAATCCATGCGGGTCCGTGATCGTATCGCCGCCGGTGTCCGTCTCAGGCTTCAGGTGCTAAGCCCCCATCGTGAGGCGATACGCCGCATGTTGGCGTTTCTGGCGCTTCCCGGGCATGCCGGGTTGGCGTTGAAGGCGACCTATAATACCAGCAGCGCCATCTGGTACGCGGCGGGGGATGAAAGCACCGACTTCAATTTTTATACGAAACGCGGCCTGCTTGCCCCGGTGCTCGTCTCGACGACCCTGTACTGGATGTCCGATGCAGGCGACGAAAACGGGGATACGCCCGATACCTGGGATTTTCTGGACCGGCGCATTGGTGACGTGTTGAAAATTCCGCCGCTCAAGGCGCGAATATCCAATCGGCTGTCGCAAATGCCGTCGCCTTTTAAAGTCTACAAGCGATTCGCAGAAGCAGTTCAGGCGAGAAGGTAGTTAACGCATCCTTCGGATGCTGCACCTCAGTCGCCGGGCGGGGCTCCTCGCCCCTTGGCTTTCGCCGAACGGTCGGCGGCCCGCAGTCGCGGGCTTGTAAAAGTAAAGTTCCTGTCAAAATCAGGACTTGGCTTCCAGAGGCTGCGCCGCGCAGCGCGCTTACAAGACGAATTTATTCGTCGATTGGTTCTTCCTGAACGCCAGCCGTCTGGGCGGCGCGGAAATCATCCAGCGACTTGGCTGCGGTGTCGTCGGAAATGGCGACGATGGCGGCGGCCAGCATGGCGGCATTAATGGCGCCTGCCTTGCCCAACCCCAGCGTTCCGACGGGAATGCCCGGCGGCATCTGGGTCATTGCCAACATGGCGTCCAGCCCCCCCATCATCTGACCTTCCATAGGGACGCCCAAAACCGGCAACGGCGTGACGGCGGCGGCGGAACCAGGCAGGGCGGCAGCCATACCGGCACCGGCAATAATGACTTTCAGGCCACGGTCACGGGCACCTTTGCAATAAGCTTCGACGCGGTCCGGTGTTCGGTGCGCCGACATGATTTTACTTTCGCACGCAATGCCAAGGGATTCCAGTCGGTCGGCTGCGTTTCGCATGGTCTTCCAGTCTGACTGGCTGCCCATGATAATACCGACGGTGGGGGTCGTGTCACTCATACTCAGGTTCCTTGTTCAGGCCCGGAAAGCCGAGGATTATAGGCATCAAACCCGGACTGGCAAGCGGAACCGGTGGTTGAAAACATGAAAACCATTTTTTAACCAGTTCAGGCGATGATAAAATGCACACAGGTAAGTCTGCTGAGGGATATTAACATGGCTGATATATCCGAACCGGCTCCGATTCCTTCACTTCCGCCCAATGACCGGCGGCACCCCGACACGCGCACGAAAAAAGATGAGGAGTCGCCCGAAGAAAAGAATCAGGAGCACGCTGAAGGCAGCGGCGTTGCCGATGTCACCACCATCATGGGCATTCCGGCCGAAGAATTGACGCCGAAGGTCCAAGAGGTCATGTCCAGCCTGATGGCCCAGTTCGACAAGATCAGAAACGAGTTGGAAGCGGCAAACGCGCACAATCATTATCTTGAAGAGTTGGTCGAGAAGCATCCCTTTTTGCCGGTGGTTAACCGTCGCGGACTGCATCGCGAGTTGTCGCGTATGCTGGCACTGGCCGAGCGCGCCGAAATAAAGAACACCTTCGTTTGTTTTCATGTGCGCAATATCGAGGATATCCGCCGCAGGTATGGTCATGGCGCGGCAGAGGACGGACTGGTGCTGACGGCAGAGCGGCTGGCCGGTGAAACGCGTGAGGCGGATGTTCTGGGCAATCTTGGCGGACATGATTTTGGTGTGATCCTGACCTTGTCAGACAGCGAGGATGCCAGCACCAAGGCTGCTTCCATGGCCGCAGCGGTCGAGGCCGCGTTGCTGGATGCCAATGGGGATCAATTATCGCTGGAGGTTGCCTATGGCCTGCATACATTCGAGCCGGGGGATACGGCTGAAAGCCTGATCGACAAGGCCGATGAGGATTTGCTTGTTCGCGAACGCGGTGAAAGATAGGGCCGAGCTGTCAGCCAACAAGACGTCAGGCGATGATGTCAGGCAGCAAGCGATTTTCCAGTTCGGTGATTTCGTCTTTTAAAATCAGCTTTCGCTTCTTCAGACGCTGAACCTGGACCTGATTATAGGTTCCGTCTTCGGTCAGCCTGGCGATAACATCGTCCAGATCACGATGTTCCGCCATTAATTCCGCCAGATGGTGTTTGAGAGAATCTGTGTCGTTCATATTCGCCGCTGTATTTGCCCCTGATCGGCTGTTCGATGGGCACTATATCAAACTTTTTATCGTTTCGCTGCGATTATAGCGCTGCAAGTTCGCTGGATTAATTGTCCGAATTCGACTATGATATACATCTTGTGTGAAACCACCTGAAAAGGGAGGACCCCCAATTATGAGCCTTGACGAGAGGAAGTATTCCCTAAAAGAAAAGCATGAAGCTCTTAAACATGAAATTGAGGATGAAGAAAAGAGGCCACACCCAGACGATATTCACCTCCATGATTTGAAGAAGATGAAGCTCAACATCAAGGATGAGCTGGCAGACATGTAGGTATTTACAAGCAGGCTTAAACGCCTGCTTTTTTTATTAGCATCGCCCGGACCCGGATTGAATGCCCGGTCCGGGCGATGTCGTTCCCGGTATTCAGAAACAGGACTTAATACGTGAAAAGCGGACGCCATTTCCTTCAAATCCCCGGACCGACCAATGTGCCCGACCGAATCTTGCGGGCCATGGACCGTGCGACCATCGACCACCGCGGCGCTGATTTCGCTGAACTTGGCTTGCGGGTTCTGGATGGGCTGAAAGATGTGTTCAAGACGACGGGGCCGGTAATTATCTATCCGGCGTCGGGAACAGGGGCCTGGGAAGCCGCTTTGGTTAACACCCTGTCGACCGGCGACCGGGTGCTGATGTGCGAAACCGGACAATTTTCCACCTTGTGGGCGAACCTTGCCGCACGTTTCGGTCTTGATGTCGAGGTGTTGTCCGGTGATTGGCACACAGGTGCCGACACAGCAAGGATTGCAGATGCACTGAGCGCCGATAAAGAGCACGCCATCAAGGCCGTCTGTGTCGTTCATAACGAGACCTCGACCGGGGTCACCAGTAATGTCGCGGGCGTTCGTGCGGCAATGGATACAGCGGGGCACCCGGCCCTGTTGATGGTCGATACCATTTCGTCGCTGGCGTGTATGGACTATCGTCACGACGATTGGGGCGTCGATGTTACCGTCAGCGGCTCGCAAAAAGGGCTAATGCTGCCGCCGGGGCTGTCATTCACGGCGATCAGCGACAAGGCGCTGGTGGCAAGCGAGACGTCCGACTTCGCCAAGTCCTATTGGCGCTGGCAGGACATGTTGGAAGCCAACAAGAAAGGCTTTTTCCCCTATACGCCGGCAACCAATCTTCTGTACGGCCTGAAAGAGGCACTGGCGATGCTGGACGAGGAAGGGCTGGACAATGTGTTTGCCCGCCACGCCCGCCACGCCCAGGCGACCCGTCTGGCCGTCGCCGCCTGGGGACTGGAAACCTGCTGCCTGAACCCGCAAGAACACAGCGCATCACTGACCGCCGTGATGATGCCGGACGGTCAGGATGCCGATGCCTTCAGGGCACGGGTGCTCGATACATTCGATATGTCGCTGGGCTCTGGCCTCGGCAAAATGGCGGGGCGGTTGTTCCGTATCGGTCATTTGGGCGATTTCAACGACCTCAGCCTGTGCGGCACCCTCGCGGGCGTTGAAATGGGACTGCGTCAATTTGGCGTCGATGGTGCCATCGGCGGCGTCGATGCGGCGATGGAATATCTGTCCAGGGTTCAAACTCATTAAAACCATGCAATTGCGTCAGGTCAGGAAGGTCGAATGCACGGAAATCAACGCGACGGACATGCCATAGCATATTCGAGCGTTATTGACACCGCAGTCGTCCTTCCTGACCTGACCCGGAGGGCGAGGGTCTTTTAGCCAAAGGGTGCGTCGAAAAAACTTGACGATGCACCACATCGCCTGCGTTTCTACTCCTGCCCTTTGGCTAAATTACCTCTCGCGCAATGGATCGTTTTAATGAGTCTGGACCCTAGCCCCTAGCCATGGGGCTTGTTTTGCCGCACAATTTCCCAAATGAATAATCTGGGGAGGCGGTTCAATGTCCGATGCCTATATACAAGCACACACGCGTTCACTCGAAGACCCCGATGGGTATTGGGGCGAGATCGCAGAAGATATCGTTTGGACAAAGAAATGGGACAAGGTCCTCGATTCTTCAAACCCGCCGTTTTATCGCTGGTTCGCTGGCGGAGAGCTGAACACCTGTTTCAATGCGCTCGACCGCCATGTAGAAGAAGGCCGCGGCGAACAGGCGGCATTGATTTACGACAGCCCGGTTACCGATACGGTCCGTACATACAGCTATAGCCAGCTTCGTGACGAGACGGCGAAATTCGCCGGTGTGCTGGCATCCCATGGGGTGGCCAAGGGCGACAGGGTTATCGTCTATATGCCGATGATTCCAGAAGCGGCCATCGCCATGCTGGCGTGTGCGCGTCTGGGTGCCGTTCATTCCGTCGTCTTTGGCGGGTTTGCCGCCAACGAGCTGGCGGTTCGCATCAACGATGCCAAGCCGAAGGCCATCGTCAGCGCATCGTGTGGTCTTGAGGCCGGACGCGTCATCGAATACATGCCGCTGTTGAACGAGGCCATTAATATCGCAACCCACAAGCCCGATGCATGTGTCATTTTGCAGCGCGAGCAAGCCGTTGCAGACTTGACCGATGGCCGTGATGTCGACTGGGCCGAAGCCATGACGACGGCCGAGCCCCATGATTGCGTGCCGGTCGCCGCAACCGATCCGCTGTATATTCTGTATACGTCGGGCACCACCGGCGAGCCGAAGGGCGTGGTGCGTGATAATGGCGGCCATGCGGTGGCCCTGAAATGGACCATGAAGACGGTTTATAATATTGAGCCGGGTGACGTGTACTGGGCGGCGTCCGACGTCGGCTGGGTCGTCGGCCATTCCTATATCGTCTATGCGCCGTTATTGAACGGCAACACCACCATCCTGTTCGAAGGAAAACCGGTCGGCACGCCGGACGCAGGTGCCTTCTGGCGGGTGATATCCGATCACAAGGTGAAGGTCATGTTTACAGCGCCGACGGCGTTCCGCGCCATCAAACGCGAGGACCCCGACGCCGAATTGATGAAGCAATATGACCTGTCCGCATTCGAAATGTTGTTCCTTGCGGGTGAGCGTACCGACCCCGATACCCTGCATTGGGCCGAAGATAATCTTGGCGTTCCGGTTATTGATCACTGGTGGCAGACCGAGACCGGCTGGTCCATCGCCACCAACTGCATGGGGCTGCATGCCTATCCGGTGAAGCCGGGCTCGCCGACGAAAGCAGCACCGGGCTGGGATGTTCAGGTTCTCGATGACGCGGCGAACCCGGTCAAGGCCGGGGACATCGGTGCCATCTGTTGCAAACTGCCGTTGCCGCCGGGAACCCTGCCGAGCCTGTGGAATGCCGATGACCGGTATAAACAGGCGTATCTGGAAGAATTTCCGGGTTTCTACAAGACGGCAGATGCCGGTTACATCGACGAAGAGGGCTATCTGTACATCATGGCCCGCACCGATGACATCATCAACGTCGCCGGGCACCGCCTGTCGACGGGCGGTATGGAAGAAGTGCTGGCCGCCCACGCCGATGTTGCCGAATGTGCGGTGCTGGGCGTTGCCGATGACCTGAAGGGCCAGTTGCCGGTTGGCTTCCTGGTGCTGAAGGCCGGTGTTGATCGGGACCACGCCGAGATCGTTACCGAAGTGGTGCAGATGGTGCGCGACAAGATCGGCCCGGTCGCTGCCTTCAAACAAGCCGCCGTCGTTGCTCGCTTGCCGAAAACCCGGTCCGGCAAGATTCTACGTGGCACCATTCAGAAAATTGCCGACAACGTCGAATACAAAATGCCGGCAACCATTGATGACCCGACGGTTCTCGATGAAATCGAGGTGGCGCTTGAAAGCCTGGGGTTAGCATCTAAAAGGGGTGGTTAAGACGCCCTTTTATGCCCCTCAGTCGCCGGGCGGGGCTCCTCGCCCCTTGGCTTTCGCCGAACGGTCGGCGGCCCGCAGTCGCGGGCTTGTAAGAGTATGATTCCTGTTGAAATTAGAACCTGACTTCCAGAGGCTGCGCCACGCAGTGCGCCATGGATGCGAAGGCGGGGGTCCAGAGATGTTTAAAAAAGACTGGATTCCTGCCTGCGCGGGAATGACGAAAAAATGCGGAGGTCGCCTTAGGCGTCTTCCGGCTTATCTTCAGTTTCCGGCGCTGGTTCTGCCTCAGGCGCTGGCATTTCGATGGGCTCTGTCGTCGACTGCTGTTCGATAGCCAGGGGCTCTTCCTCGGGCTTGGGCAGCATTTCCGGTTCGGGATGTGTTTCCAGTAAAGCCGGTTCGGCCACAGGTGCCTCGTCAGCCGCAGGTGCTACATCAGCCACGGCCACAGGAGCCTCGTCAGCAGCAGGTGCTGTCTCTACAGCCGCAGCGACCTCGGCAGCGGCTTTGCGGGTTTCGCGGGCCTTTCTGACTTCTGCCGATTTGGCCCGCTTGCGGGCAACCTCGACGATTTTCTCCAGCGCCTCGCCGGTGCACAGGCCAAGACCAACCGGGTTCTGCGGTTTGATGTTGGTGATGTTCCAGTGGCTACGCTCGCGAATGCTGTTAATGGTCGGCTTGGTGGTGCCGATCAGCTTGGAAATCTGGGCGTCGCTGAGTTCCGGGTAACTTTTGATCAGCCATGCGATGGCGTCGGGGCGGTCCTGACGCTTCGAGACCGGCGTGTAACGGGCACCCTTATGCTTGGCGACAGGGGTGCGGTCCTTCGACGGGTTCAGGCGCGCCGACGTGTCGGCGGCACAACGGTCGAGTTCTTCTTGCGTTAACTCACCGGCGGCAATGGGGTCCATGCCCTGCATGCCAATGGCGACTTCGTCATCGGCGATGGCCTGGACTTCCAGTGCATGCAGGCCGCAGAAGTCTGCAACCTGTTCGAAGGTCAGGGCGGTGTTTTCAACCAGCCAGACGGCTGTGGCTTTTGGCATCAACGGATGCGTCATCACGTGTCTTCCTGTTTTCAAGGTGTCATGTAGGGGAATGAATTGGGGCAACGTTTAGTGTATTTTCGGAGCTTCGTAAACCATTTGATCGCCTGTTTCTTAAGGAATCAGCACCAACTTGCCGATATGTTCGGAACTTTCCATCAATTCATGGGCTTGCATGGCTTCTGTCAGCGGGAAAGTTGCATGAATAAACGGGGTAATTTCCTCAGCTTCAATCAACGGCCAGATCTTTTCCTCAAGGTCTTTGGCAATGGCCGCCTTGAACTCGACGGAGCGTGCCCTGAGGGTCGAGCCGGTGATGGTCAGGCGTTTCAGCATCAGTGACATCAGGTCGACTTCCACCTTGCTGCCCTTCAAGAAGGCAATGTTGACCAATCGTCCATCAGGGGCGAGCGCCTTGAGGTTGCGCTGCACGTAATCGCCGCCGACCATATCGAGAATGACATTGACGCCGCGACCATCGGTGAATTCCTTGGCCTTTGCGACGAAATCCTCTTCGTTGTAGTCGATCGCCAGATCGGCACCAAGGACCTCGCAGGCCCCGCATTTTTCTTCATAGCCAGCGGTCACAATGACCGTCGAGCCAAGCGCATGGGCCATCTGAATGGCGGTGGTGCCGATGCCGCTGGACCCGCCATGGACCAGCAGGGTCTCGTCGGGTTTGAGGGCAGCGCGTTGGAACACATTGGACCAGACGGTGAAAAAACATTCCGGCAGGGCCGCGGCCTCGTCCATTTCAAGGGTCGATGGGATGGGCAGGCATTGCGGGGCCGGGGCCGTGCAGTATTCGGCATATCCGCCGCCGGTAACCAGTGCGCAAACTTCGTCGCCGATTGCGATGCCGGTAACGTCTTTACTTAAGGCAACGACGGTGCCTGCAATTTCAAGCCCGGGGATGTCCGATGCGCCCTCTGGCGGTGGGTACAAGCCCTGACGCTGCAATATGTCGGGGCGGTTGATACCAGCCGCTTCGACTTCGATCAGGACCTCGCCGGGCCCGGCAACAGGCAACGGACGGGTTGCCTCGATCAGCTTTCCGTCTTCGGATATTTCGATGCAGGTCATGGTTTCTGGCAGGGGCGTGGTCATTTTGCTCTCCGTTTGTTCTGAATAGGGAATAATATGTTGCAGGTTTACAAACAAGGGAAACAACGGAGACAACGGAGAATTAAGTATGGATACCGATGATCTGGAACCGCCACGCCCGGTGATCAAGCCAAAAGACCTGGAAGTCATGTCCATCGAGGCACTGGGCGAATACATTGCCGGGCTTGAGACCGAGATCGCGCGCGTGCGCGAAGCCATTAAAATGAAAGAACAGGCGCAACAAGGCGCCGAGAGCTTTTTCAAGTCTTGATGCCTGGCCGAATCGTCAGGGCTGCCGAATCATCGTTAAGGTTATGTTAACGCCGAAGGATTTATGATTCAGTATCGGATGAATGTAGGCCCATCAGCGGCCATACCTGAAAGCATTCATCCCGATACCTCCCTGTTAAACTTGCCGCCCCTTTTTAGGGGCGGTCTTTTTTTGCCCGGCATTTTTAATCAGCAGTTGACCACCCTGACCATCGTTGGCTACAGTCCCTGTCTGCCGAAAAAAAATCACGGCGAGTTTGACAGGTTGAGGTATCGAAGGGGTCGCCAAAAGGCGGCCTCTTTGCCGTTTGGGGACAGGTTTACAATATAAAAGGGCGCACCGACCGTGATCGCCGATGCGCCCTTTCTGTTTCTTGATCAGGCTGCCGTCAGGCGGCCTTGCTTTCGATACGTGTGGCACCTGTTCCAGCTTTGATCTTGATGGACCGGGGCTTCTTTTCTTCCGGAATCTGGCGTTCCAGATCAATGTTCAGAAGGCCGTTTTCCATGGATGCACCAATTACCTTGATGTGGTCGGCAAGTTCAAACCGGCGCTCGAAAGAACGCCCGGCGATGCCATGATGCAGATAGGTTGCGCCTTCGTTGGTATTGCTGGATTTGCCTGTAATTACCAGGGTGTCTTCCTTGATGTTGACGTCAAGGTCGTCTTCGGCAAAACCGGCGACGGCCATGGTAATGCGATAGGCATCTTCTGAAATGGCCTCGATATTATAAGGTGGATAGGATTGCGAAGCCTCGTCCATGCTGAGTGCCTGGTCCATTTGGCGCTGCATGCGGTCGAAGCCGACGGCAAAACGGTGAAGGGGGGAAAGGTCGATATTTCTCATAGCCATATTCTCCTTGGAGCGACATGGGTTCTGTCGGGGCCACCACAATGGTCGACCCCCGGGTTTAACGATGAGGACCCGCTTTAAGCGGCATCCGTCACTGATGGAGATATATGCAGGTAAAATTCTGGTATCAAGGGGGTGTGGGCGCGGTGCCTATTCGTCTTTCCAGGTGGCTTCATAAAGGGACGGCGGAACATCGAAGCCCTTCATTTCATAGGGGCCACGATCCTTGAATTTCAGCGGCTTTCCGGCACATATGCCGCGAACGATTTCCGATACGAAAATTTCGCCCGATTGTGCCTTGTCGACAATGCGGGCCGCCATTTGGACGGTGGAGCCGAACAGGTCGTTATCTTCGGAAATGGGCTCGCCGGCATTGATGCCGATTTTTATGCCAAGCGGCAGGTCGGGATTGTGCTCGTTATGCTTGGCGGTGTTGACCTGCATGTTGATGGCGCCTTCGACGGCGTTCGAGGTGCTCGAGAACGAGGCCATGATGCCGTCACCAGTATGCTTGATTTCCTTACCGGAAAACTGTGTCAGGGCATCGCGGATAATGCGGTTGTGGGCGCGAACAATCTGTTGAGCGACGGCGTCGCCAAGGTTCTGGGTCATTGCCGTCGAACCGGCGATATCGGTGAACAGAACCGTAATCGGCCCGGAATTGTCTTCTTGTGCCTTTGGTTTGTTCCATTCTGCGAGGGCCTGCCCCAGGTACTTGTTGGCATCCGGTTCTTCATCCAGAGTGTGGTTCATGGCATTGCGACCAGCCTGGAACATTTGCATATAACGAGAGTCGGCAAGCAGATAGTCTTCGTAGCCGTCTGAAAACTTCGCCGCATCAGATGCCTTGAAGCCCATCAGCCCGATTGTTTCTGCAAGTATGCGCGATGACGAGTTGATGTCCAGATTGCGTGATTGTCCTAGTATCTCACAAGCCCCGGCAAGGTATAGGTTCAGCCCGAACTTGTTGAAGCTATCAAGTTTCGAGATGTCGGATTCTGTGTTTTCAAGGCCACCACTGAGAAACTTCATTAGATAAATTCTTTGTTTCTCCGCATGCGGGGACAGCCCCTCGGCGGCCTCCACCTCTGGCTCAGGCTCGGGCTCGGGTTCCGGCTCCGGTTCGGGAACCTCGTCAATGGGCAGGGGAGTGTCTTCTATCTCTTCGGGTTTGGGGGCTTCATCTG
>Ga0233429_1000437_pt1 | contig 68445 bp, 62 predicted proteins | sample SI_118_April2016_3_FD_179879 | JGI IMG/M metagenome (GOLD analysis project Ga0233429, IMG submission 179879) | Seawater microbial communities from Saanich Inlet, British Columbia, Canada - SI_118_April2016_135_MG | ecosystem: Environmental > Aquatic > Marine > Inlet | place: Canada: British...
TTGAGCATGTACAGCATATGCTCAACAACAGACCAAGGAAGTTACTGAACTTCAGGACTCCTTATGAAGTATTTAATCATTTATCTTATCGAACCAATTGTTGCGCTTATTAGTTGAAGTTACGTATGAAATCAAAGATGCTTTCTTCATAATCTACATTATCTATCATTCCCAATTTTAACCTATCAGGACTGATGTTCATTTTAGATATTGCCATTTCATAAAGGGTACTGATGGTTCAAGCCCATAACTGTCAAAACCTGCATTATTTAATAAAAGAATTGCTTTCCCCAGTCCGGCACCAATATCCAATGCCTTCATACCACCCTTAAAAGGTAAAAGTTGTTTTGCAACTTGTATTTGTGAAGAAAAGTAATTAGGTGTCCATTCAAAATAACTTGGTTTCCAATATCCTTCAGGTAGGATTCCATAATGGTCTAGAATGTCAAATGGTATTGGTAATGGTGAAGAATATATTAAATCACAGTTTCTACACTGCTTAATGGAGACAGAAATCCCTGCCTTTTTTTTAGGCGATAGTCCTTGTTGTTTGTTTAGCCTTTGGCCTAAGACTTTATGTTTGCCTGTCGAGTCTCAGCACATTTCACACATTGAAATTTCTTCGAAGTAATATATTTTCATTTTTCTGTCTTCTCTTTGTAAAAAGGTGTCTGTTGCACGGTAAAAGATGAGTCAAGACCATCACGATACTAGCTACTGCCCTATACAAAAAAATGCCTGAACTTACTGTTTCGTATTATCAAATATCTCATCTATTCCCATTTGTCATTTTTTGCAATACTGCCACGAATTTTGGAGCTGTAACCTGTAAGCAGTACTGCTCTTCTATTTTTTTTCGGCCAGCATCACCCATCCTTTGTCTCAATTCCTTATCATTACGCAGAGTATTCAAGGCATGTATCCAGTCCGCTTTTGATTTTGCCAGAAAACCGTTCTTCCCACTTTCAACGATTTCGGAATTAACGCCTACAGGTGATGCAACCACAGGCAAACTACAGGCCATATACTGTATAAGCTTGAATCCACACTTACCCCTTTCCCACGGACCATCGGTTAAGGGCATAATACCTACATCAAAATCCTGCATATCCTTTACCTCATCATCTTCAGACCAAACTCTACTCTCTACATTGATTCCAGGCAGGCTCACTTTACCGGCTCCTATTAATATGACTTTACAGTCGCCAGTACTACATACTTCTGATAATGCCTCCGCAACCATTTCAACATATTTAGTAGTAGTAGGAGAACCAATCCATCCAATCGTAAATGTTTTATCTGGCCTATGTACACGTTGTCTGTGAAATCTGTTAAGGTCTATCACCGTTGGAATGATATAAACGTTACTGTTTACTTTTAAAGCATAATTGGCTAGATACTTATTCCCGGCAATTACACCTTTCGCCCCAGCTATCACCTTTGCAATCTTTTCTCTTAACAACCATCTTACTAACCTACTTAAGTGTTGGTCATAGTTATGAAAAATAGCGTCATCATAATCATAAATATATTTAATTTTTCTAAAAGCAAGATACTTTTCTAAAAATGGTGTGAGATACGGAAAGGCCTCACAATGAAGGATAATTACATCATACTTATTGGAAAATATTATTGTTGTAATCCGGTTCACTAATGCCAGAACTATATTAACAATACCAGCCCGACCAACACTAAATCTTTTTTCCAGATACTCGTCGTTAAAAAGAGGTGAAACTGTACATTTAAAACCGCAGCTCTCAAGATACTGTATATATTGAAGATAACGACACCGCGTGCTGGCCGCTTTTCTACTATACTTCGGTAATAATAAGATATGCATAAATTTAAACGACCTTCTCATTAATTTTTCTTATAACCAACGGCACACCAGAACGGAGCACTGTCGCTGAACCTGATATCAACCAACCCTGCACGCTTCATCATCTCTTCTATCTCAACCCTGGTATATCTTTGTTCGAGGCGTGTTCCAAACCGGTCAAGAGCATCTGTTCTCATAGTATAAAAACTTTGGTGCATATAATATGAAAGAGGAAATGAGCTTACATTAAAACCTAATTTACTTAACAGCAAGGAGGATTTCGAAAGAGGGAGATATATAAATAAAGCTATTAATTGACTCATCCAGAAACGCATAACATATGGAAACTTTGAAACAATCTGACGCAAAACATCAGATATCTTCCATAGTATAGCGAACCACAGGGCACGATTATCAAAAGCATAATAGAGATAAAGAAGTAATGGGGCCCCGGGTTTAAGTTTGGCTACACACGCTTTTATTCCTTCAAAAGTACGGGGGATATGATGAAGTACACCAAGCGAATATCCAAAATCCATGGAGTTGTCTCCTAATGGAATATTATCAACACTTGCATGATGAAAAAAACAGTTACTTTTTTGATTTAATTTTTTCTTTGCAACATTCAGGGCATCTTCACTGGCATCAATGCAATGCAAAACTCCCACCTTGTCAGCAACTAATTTTGCCCAGCGTCCACTTCCACAACCAAGGTCAAAGCCAGAAGGGTTCTTTGGTAACAATTCCCATGGGAATATACTGAAATATTGTGAAAATATCTTGAACAATTCCTTTTCAGTCATGTTTTCCTGATCGTACCTGGACCATTCGTCGCCAAAACCGGCGACTGTTTCATGATCTATATTTGGTTCCATCACCCCCTCCTTCCAAGTGAATCATAGATTCTCCCGTAGGACTTTACTCCCTGCGCCAGGGAAAAATAACGGCTAGCCACTTCTACACAGCGGTTCTTTATTTCGGCTTCGCTGCACAAGCCAAGCAAACGGGAAACAGCCTCCACCTCTGCATCTGAGCTGAACTCGTGCAGGATGATGCCAACCCTTTCTCCCTCCAGTATACTCTCAACATCCCCCACCCCTGAATTCCCCAGGCAAGGAACCCCGCAAGCAAGAAATTCACCAAGCTTGGTCGGTGCCGATGCGCTTGCTGAGAATCCTGTCTTGACGAAAAAGATCCCCGCATCCATCCTACCAATCTCTTCGGCAACTCTGTCGTGGCAGACTGCCTTTACTTCCACACAGCATTCTGGAATCGCATATTCCTTCAATAATGTGTTCAGACACTCACTGGAACTGCGGGTTATGACCAAGAGCCGCGCATTATCCAGCAACCCTCTGAGAATCTTGAAACAGCGAATCACCGGTTCGAATATGTATGCGGTGTCCACCGAACCTACGTATCCCAGGACAAACTCACTATCTCCATTGACTGTGGCAGATACGCCACTACGCACGGAACTGAATGTTTCAAGATTGGTGCAGGTAGGAATCACTTCAAAAATAGGGACTCGCTCCTTCAAGTATGGGAATCTACGCATAACTGCAACACCAGCATGGGTTAGTGAAATTACCACATCAGCGTTTAACAGAAAACGCCGCTCTAACCATTTTACAACACTATAAATTTTTGAGTTTGCGCCCCATATACCCCGCTCCACACGTTCATCGGCCCAGAACCCGCGCATATCAAAAATGAAGCGAATACCAAAAATATTCTTTAAACCCAGAGCCATAACAGATGGTACATAGCTTCGGGCATGCACGATTTTAATGCGACGAGTAACAGCGAGGAAAGTACAAACCACAAAACCGACAAAAAGATCGTAAACAGTCGCCAGGGCCGAGAGTTTTTTGTGATATTTGAGAGGGACCCAATAGATACCAGCCGACCGCACCTCTGTTATGAGTGCATCACGGCGAGGAGCATCTGACCAGTCGGCAGGCTTTTCATATGATACCAGGGTAATGCAACAACTAGATGCCAAACGCTTAAGGTATTGCAGGACCTGAGATTGACCTAAAGGCTCAAGCATTCCATCGTAGCTTATATAGAGAACGCGGGGATTCTTATTATCGAACACTTGTAACAACCTTCAACTTTTAACAAAAACCCCAGAAACCGGATAAGCGAGCCGATTCTAGATAAGACCCATATTCAACTCCGTCATAATGGCAATCATGATAGACATTTTTTGAATACATCTTGGAAAAGGTTTAAGTTATGACTAGAAATTAGAGCACATATTCTAAACGAGGCATTAAAAACAGTACAATCTTTCTCAAATAATTATCTTCAGGCAGCAATTGTATCCAGTGTCGATTTTCAGGCAGCAACGAATCTATATAACTATTTATGTTCTCAGCATCTAATCTAAACAGCTTATTATTTTCTGAGTCATAAATAATGATATAGTCTGCAACTTCATATTTAGAATTGTATTTTCTGTCGACAAGATATCCATTCTCATAAACATTCCGCTTATTGATTGGTTCAGCACTTATTTTTCCCTTTAATGCCAGCTTAAACACGGAACTTGTCGCCCAACTTTCTGAGAGAAATTGAATGTGACTGATTGGCCCATACTTACTATATTGATTACCGGAGACATAAACAATTTTATTGTCTTGATATTCATTTAGCAACCTATTGTTCTGGATATTTGATATCACCTCTTGTTGTTGTATATTCCAGCTTTTAAAGTGGTCTGAAATCCCAAATACCGAAAAGAGTAATACGGCAAACACACCCGTCTTGATCTTATGAGAAACAGGACATTGTATGATAAGATAAGACAGTAAGATTGAACCATAAAAAGTCGTTCTATTTCCGAGCCCGAAACACAATTGAGGATAACGCCCTGTAATCGAATAATTACCAAAACCAACCAGGATAATAATCGAAAATGCCACTATCAACTTAAAATCATATTTACTTCTTATCTCTTTGTTTTCTGCTTTCCCATATTTCTTATAGAAAACCACCATTAGAGAAATAGCCAATAAAACAGACACGAAAGACAGGTTTGAGAAAGAATAATATACTTTATACCACATAGAAGGACCAATCATTGAATCAATAAAGGTTACAACCTGTAAAACAAATTGTTTCAAAATATCATAGATATTCAAGTCAGGCGGAATCTGCGAAGCAGTAATCAGATTAATTTTTGTAAAATAAATGTAATGAATAATATAAAACAGACAGGGAACTATCATTACAGCAGCTTTCTTATATTTCCTATCCATAACAAAGAATAAAAATAGTGCGATTGCAAATCCCACTGAGCTGTAACATACAAACGCTGCAAGTACTGAAAATATCGAACCTGATACTATTCTGTTATGGTGTACCAAATAAAAAGCATACGCATATAGAGCGAAATTCAAGGTCTGATAAAGCCCCAGATAAAAGTATGTTGTTGCTTCGTGTGAAGGGAAGAATAAGATCAGGAAAGATATCATAGACGCGTGATGTACTCCTAGGAAAATCCGAAAAAAACGAGTTATAAAGAAAAATGATATAATTATATAAAATGTCTTTAGTAACTCTATAAATATCAAATTATTGATATCAAAGAAGCGATACCATACATTAAGCAAATAATGTTCAACCGGAGCAATAATCCACCATTCAGAAGGTAATATAAGTTCCGAAAAACCCTTATCTCTTTTCTGCACAATAAGAGCAAAATCATCGGAAAAAACCCCTGTATTAAAAACAAGATAAACAATGAGGACCAGATACAAGAGATATAAAATATTGTTCTCGTGTAAGATTCTCTGAATCATTAGCTTAAATTAAACAATTATTTGACTACAAGTTAAAAGGTGTAAATTGGAAATATTATCTCTCTTGCTTAGTAATCATTTTGAGAGTAACCATAGAAAATCTTCTGCTAAGATATAAGAACAACATTGTTAACCGCCACATAGTCTTAGGAGAAAAATACCATCTTTCTGAGAGTTTAACTACATTTCCTCCGGCAAAAGGAGATTTAACTAATTTCATAATACCGCTGAAGCTTAAATAAAATGATAAATTAGCGAACATTGTATCAAAAATCAGTTCATACCTATTATTTCCATCCGGTACATAAGGGATATCATCACTCTCCCACATGTATTGTACCGCAAAATTTGCCCAATCTTCTTTTATCAAAACTTTTCCCTTGCTATTCAATTGAGCAAAAGCCGGAGTCCCCGGATATGGACACAAAGTATTAAAACGTGCGCTCGCTAAAGGCAAGGAACGAACAAGCCTCATTGTTTCCCATCGGTCATTTCTTGTTTCCGTTGGTAATCCAAAAATTAATGTGGCAGCAGTAGTAATTCCCTTTTGATGTGTTCTTTTAATTGCACTAACTACAGCTTCTACAGTTTCCCTTTTATCAATTAATTTCATTAATGGTTCGGCGCCTGTTTCCATACCAAAGGAAATCATTCTGAAATTACCTTTTTTTGCCCATTCTAATACTTCATCAGTAAGATTATCACCCCTCATTGACCCATGGAATTCTGTTTTCTTATGCAACCCTTCTTTTATAACCAATTCAACAAAATTCTTAAAGCGTTTTGGATTAACAGCAATATTGTCGTCCATAATCCATATAATTTTTTGATTGTACTTTTCAACAAGAAGTTTAATTTCAGAAACAATCCTTTCAATACTATAAATACGGTATTGCATCCCTGAGATGTTTCTTGACGAACAGAAAATGCATTTGTATGGACACCCTCGTGAGGTAAAAACACACCCAAAAGAAGGATATTTGTCCAAATTCTTTTCAAATAAGTGGTACGGGAATGGTGGAATATCATCTAAATTTGTTATCATGGCTCTATCCTGATTATGATGTATACTATCGTTTTCTCTGAAAGAAATCCCATTTATTTGTTTATAACCCTTTTCACTTAACACTAATTCAACAAGCTCTTTAAATGTTTCCTCACCTTCGCCTCTAATTACTACGTCAATATCCTTGTTGCTTAAAACTTCCTCCGTCAATACTGTAGGGTGAATCCCCCCAAGTACAACAAGTGCATTAGGATCCACTCTTTTTATTTTTCCAGCAAGGTCATAAGCCCTTCTTGAATTGAGTGTTAAAACACTAAACCCAATAATTCTAGGACTATCTAATGACAAAATAATTTTTTCTATTTCTTGATCTTCAATAAACTCAATTTGCTCATCAATGATGCGAACTGTATCCACTATACCCATATCAAGTATATAACCAGCTAAAACACCTAGACTGGTAGGGAAAATTTTATTGATCATTTGATTGACGATCTGGCTTTGAGATTCAGGATTAATATCTGGATTTACCAGTAAAATGTTACTGCCCATACTAAGAGACCTTTCCTTTTATACTTTAAAATAGGCAAAGATTATTTATTTCCTATTTTCCTCATATGTACTCTTCTCAATAAAATAAATAGGACGTTTTCTGGATTCATCCAGATTTCGCCAAAGATACTCTCCTACTATACCAAACATTATCATTTGCAATCCTCCCAGTATAAGAATCACAACCATTATGGATGACCATCCCTGAACAGGTTTTCCTATGAAGACAGCATTGATAATTGTAAATAAGGCATATGAAAAACCAACGAAAGCCACAAGAAACCCTACGATAGTCATCAATTTTAGTGGTAGACCTGAAAAGGCGATAATCCAATCTTTTGCCAAACGCAATCGACTTCTGAAACTCCACTTAGATAAGCCTGACATTCTTTTGCGACGTTTATACTCAACAAATCCTTGCTCAAAACCTAGCCAGATGATCAAACCAAAAACAGAAGTATTCCTCTCTGTACAAGCATTAATTGCTTTTACTACTGATTTGTCAAGAAGGTAGAAATCTGCACGTGACAAATCTATCCCTGGCATTACATTTCTAGTTACCCAAGAGAGTGTCTTGTAAAATATTTGAGCAAATAACCGGGAAGCAAATGATTCATTATCACGATCTTTGCGTAGAGCCCATACTACTTTACAACCACCATCCCACTTTAACAGCATATCCTTAAGGCAATCCGGACTATCTTGACCATCTGCAGACACACATAGAGTAGCATCACCATTGGCTTCCATTAGGCCAGCCCTTAAAGCTGTATGGCTACCACTCTTCCTGCTCAATCTCATGCACGAAACCCTCAAATCATCCATACTACTAACAACATCAAAAGTATTGTCAGAAGAGTGATCATCTATAACAATAATTTGAATTCCATCAATAACAGTAACAAATTTGGCAATTGACAATAACTCCTCAATTGTGATCCTGATATTATCTTCTTCATTATGAGCTGGAATTACAACCGATATTCTCACAATTAATACCCCTTATATTTATTTTCTCACTCATTCTGTGATAAATCTTCCACGGCGTATCTAAGGATAATTTTTTCCCCATTTAGGTGAAAGAAAGCTGGAAATTTATTATTGTCACAAACTCTGATTTTGTCCCACAGGTTTAATAACGTTTCATTTGGATCCAGCTCTGAATCATCTGGTGTTCGCCTTTGGCTAATAGAATCTTGTCCAGTTTGTGCCCTAAGTACAATATAACCTTGTTTCAATTCTTCTAATATTTCGCTAAAACTTTTTTTTATACCTAGACTTCTTTTTTTATCAAGAATCTCTAATGTATCTGAACTGGATAACGGTATATTATACTGATACAGTATAGCTCCGGCATCCATACCTTCAGTAGCCTTAAAGGCTGTAACTGTAAGATTAGGTCTTTTATTAAATACCGTCCACTGAATTGGAGAATTTCCTTTTCCTTCAGGCAAAGGAGTTTCATGAAAAAAAACTATCCCATATGCAGGCAAACTTAAGTATGGTTCCTTTATTAATTGATAAATCCCAGTTCCAAAAACGATGTCGAAAGTATCATCAATGTCATTGATATGTTCAACTACAACATAATTAATATTTTTTTGTATCAAAACTTCTTTAAGTAACTCCTTACGAGAACCAATAATCCCAATCTTTAAGTCCTCTACACCTTTTTCTAACTTAATTAGCATTGTACTACTCCGCCAAATTATTTTTTTGCAATCCCATGTAATAGAGAAGAAATCGTCTCTATATCCTTTTCAGTAAGCTCCATATGAATTGGAAGTAACAGTACATCTTCTCTGGCTCTTTCACTTTCAGGCAGTTTATAAATACGATTTGAGTATGGTTTTTCCTGGTGGGCATTCATAATGCCGGGTCTTGAGGATACCCCATTATCCATAAGATATTGCATAAGTTCATTTCTTGATAGAGGAGTGTTTTTGAGTACTCGTACAGGATAACTTTGGCGGTTGGTTCTTGAACACTCAGGTTCTTCAGGCAGTTTCAGCCAGTCAATATCACATAGGTATTTATAGTAAAGAATATAAATATTTCTGTAACTCTTAATTATTTCCGGTAATTTTTTTAGTTGTTCTATTCCCACGGCTGCCTGGATATCAGTCATTCTATAATTAAAGCCTGTTGTCACATATTCCTCAATAATTATTTTTCTTGCACTATGCCTTGCTATATCAGACACACTCATTCCATGTTGCCTGAGCAGCCTAAACTCTTTGTCATATTCTGGATTATTTGTTGTAATCATTCCTCCATCACCTGTGGTTATCACTTTCCTCGGATGAAATGAAAAGCATGCAATGCCTCCATGTGGTTTTCCTATTTTCTCCCATTTATTATTGATTTTGATTTCACTACCTATAGCACAAGCAGCATCTTCTACTATAGGAATGTTATATTTCTCAGCCAACGGCAAAATATTATTAGAATCGCAAGGCATTCCCATTTGATGGACAATTTCTATCGCCGAAACCCGTCTTAATTTATCACCTTGATGGTTTCTGTAAAATATCTCTCCATTATGCACTTCACAATCTTCTTCCAAGCATTGCTTTAGAAGTTTATATGATATATTATAGGTATCCGGATCAATATCAATAAAAAGAGGCTCTGCACCACAATATTTTATAGCATTAGCTGACGCAATAAATGAATGACTTACAGTGATCACTATATCACCGGGTTTAACACCAACAGTCAATAAGGCTAAGTGCAAAGCTGTTGTACAACTAGAAACAGCACAGGCATGTTTCGAGCCAACATATGAAGCAAAAGCATCCTCAAATTCTTTAACTCTGGGTCCCTGAGTCACCCACCCACTAAGTATAACGTCCTTAGCAGCATTTGCTTCCTCCTCACCTAAATAAGGTTTAGCTATCGGTATCATACCCAATTAATATCTTTCTCCTGGCTAAGCAAAGCGCTTCCCCCTTCTGGCCTTGACTTAAACCACTCGACTGTTTTAACGAGCCCATCCATCAGTGACATTTTAGGAGACCAACCAGTAACGCTTTTCAGAAACGAAGCGTCTGCATATAAACGTATGACATCGCCAGGTCTGGTGACCGTATACTTAATTTTCTCGGCTGAACTACCGGCTATTGAATTTATCATTTCAGCAATGGACTTCATTGAGATTTCAAAACCACTACCCAGGTTTACCGTTCCTCCAATTAACTGATCGCAGTTAACAATATTTACAAAACCTTCAACGGTATCCTCTACATAAGTAAAGTCCCTTGTCTGTGAACCATCACCGAAAATCAAGACGTCTTCCCCGTTTATAGCCCTTACAATTGATTTTGGTATCATTTCCCCTGCATTTCCATCATGATGCGACCTTGGGCCGTATGTATTAAATGGTCGGACTATCAATGTGCTCATTCCGTAAGTTTTGTGGTATGCCCTGGTATATGATTCACCTGCCAACTTGCTTGCACCATAAACAGTACATGGAAGAGGTGGATGGTTTTCGTCCATTGGTATGTATTCAGCAGTCCCATATATCTCAGAAGAAGAACAATAAACAAATTTTTCAACCTTAGCGTCAAAAGCCTCTTTGAGAACAACAAGTGTTCCTTCAGCATTAACACGATGGTTTTCAAAAGGATGTTTAATAGAATGACGAACTCCCAGGCATGCAAGATGAAATACAATATCTATGCCTTCTATAGCCCTTGCAACATCGGAAGAATCTGTTACGCTACCCAAAATAAAATCAAATTCTTTGCGACTTTCATAATGCTTTAAATATTCAAGTTTGCCGTTAACTAAATTATCAATAACCCTGATAAAGCAACCATTAGATATTAATTTATCAACAAGGTGAGAACCTATAAATCCAGCACCACCAGTAACTAAAACTCTTTTACCAGTTAAGTTCACGTTTCTATTTTCCTTTATTTGCTCTTAACATTTTTGCGGGATTTCCCGCCCATATCTGATCAGATGGAATATTCCTTGTTACCACACTACCAGCTCCAATAATAGAACCAGCTCCAATAGTCACATTGCCAAGAATTGTCACGTTACTTCCTATAGAGACATTATTTCCAATATGTGTCTCCACAAACCTGCTTGCCCAGTCTTCTTCTGATTGTAGACAGCCATCATCTTTTGCTGATTCCGGATAGTTGTCGTTTATAAACATAACTCCATGTCCAACAAAACAATTATCACCAATATTCACACCCTCACATATAAAAGTATGAGAGGAAATCTTACAGTTTTTACCGATTATGGAATTCTTTTGCACTTCCACAAAGGCGCCTATTTTGCAGTTATCTCCAATTATACAGCCATAAAGATTAATAAATTTAGAAAACTTCACACCCTTTCCCAGTTTTACATCATCGGAAATACATAAATACTCATTCATAGCTCAACCAGTTTCCCTTTTTCATTTATTGATTTATTCGAGGCCTCAAGTATTTTTACAACTCTTAAACCTGAACAACCATCATTAATCGGAACTTTATTATTCAATATGCAATCAACAAAATATTCAGATTCGGCTTTCAGGGCCTCTGTCCGATCTACTAACGGGGACCACATATCACCAGAACGATAATCTATTAACAGATTGTATAATCCTCCTTTGGTCTTGACTTCAACCCCTTTGTCATATACCTTGACTTTTTCATCCTGCTCAAGATCATTCCAAACAAGCATCTTTTTTTCACCACCAATAAGAGTGGACCTTATCTTAACCGGCGAGAGCCAGTTAACGTTAAAATGAGATATCATATTATTGTTGAAATAAAGTGTCAGATAAGCTACATCCTCAAGACCTCTTCCAAAATGTGCTGAACCTGTTGCAACTAGAGCAGCAGGTTCTTCCTCTAAAAGATAATCCATTATAGACAAATCATGAGGTGCAAGATCCCACAACACATTAACATCATGCTGAAAAAGACCCAGATTCACTCTGGTTGAATCATAATAATAAAGTTGACCTAATAAATTATTATCTATTATCTCCTTTATTTTCTTCACAGCCCCAGTAAAAAGGAAAGTATGGTCTACCATAATCTTTAAATTGTTTCTTTCAGCCAATTCTATCAGTTCTTCCGCTTCGCTAACCTTAGAAGTAAATGGCTTTCCCACAAAAATGTGCTTCCCGTTTTCGAGAGCCTTTTTAGCCAGCTCGTAATGTGTAAACACAGGTGTGACAATAGCTACCGCATCAATTGCAGGAGAAGTCAAAACTTCGTTTGGATCTGATACCGTCTTAACATCAGAGTAAACTTTATGAACACGTTTTAACGCTTCTCTATCTATATCACAGACTATGGATACCTTTGCTTTTTCTATCGCTTTGAAATTTCTTACAATATTTGGCCCCCAGTACCCATAACCAATTACACCAATATTAATCATTTATATCCTCGATTATTTTACTATAATCCTTGAACTCTCTTCTTTAATTCTATTATTTAATAGTAAGTCAAAAAACGACTTTCTATATCATATTGTTGATATTTCTGAAAAGGATACAAGACAAAATAATATTTAAAAAAAACTTCGCTACACCTGCAGTGTTATCTGTTGAGCCATAATCACCAGTAATGAGACCTGGAAGCCATATGCCACAAACACCACACAAACTAAATAGCCTCTCCTTTGGTCTTAAGCATAAATATTTTTCCTGTCTAACTTATGAAATTGATTAAGTTGGTTTAACATGATGATGTCTGGAGAATCTATGCGTTGGTCAATAAGTGAAACGGTTTGGTCGGTTGCTAACTTTGGCAGCCGAGGGCTGAAAACATTTATACCTGCTACAGCCTTTGACAGCAGGGAACATAAAGATTCACCAGCAGCTTTCGCTGCCGTATACTCGCCCATGTTCATCGGCTGCTCAGAGAGGAATACGGTTGACGGATAAAAAAAATTGTTAATCCCTTTGCCAGCCATAATCTTGAACATTTTATTAAACCCAGACACATAATAGTCACAAAATCTCATAAAAACCTCATTACGAAACCGGCCTTTAGGGGCGGAGCCGATATAAGGGGAACAAAAATAGTATAGATGAGAAATATCATGACATTTCTGACTGATAATTCTCTCAAGTTCAGCCTCGTCCGACAAAATATTTAATCTGAAACAGTCTGCTTGCAAGCCAGACAACTCTAAGTCATTAACTAGTTTCTCAGCATCTTGTCTGCCAGTCTCATACGTTAAATAAATTTTTGCACCTCCGGCTGCTAGTATTTTTGCCGTTATCTCCCCTAACCCTCTGCTTCCTCCCACAATGAGAGCTACTTGCCCGGTAAAAGAGACTGAATCTACTTTCTCTTGGATCTTTTCGATAGAAGATTGCACACGAGGTATTGGCCGTAAAAACCCGGTAACGGTTCCTTTTGCTCCCGGTGAGACAATTTCAATCGTTACAAGGCTAAATCTACCATCATAATTTACAACCTGATATTGCATCGTTGATTCACCTGGTTGTAAGTTGCCAAATTCCATCTGAATCCCAGAAAAAACCGAGTGCAGCCCAGGACACTTCATACCAATGAGACGAGTAGTAGCAAGAATTTCAGCCACCTGCAAATCTGGAGCGAATTTCGCAACAAAGACAAACAGTTTCATGGCCGTTTCCTGGTGCAGAGCCAACTCAAGATCCCCCTCTGCCTTAGAAATATCTTCACTATTAATTACAGCACATTCGTTGTCATCAAAAAGTATAGATTTTGGCTCATATTCATTTGAATAATGAAGGGTACTTTCTCTCTGAAACTCAAGTTCAGCAGTAAGCGCGGTTTCCTTCGAAACTCTCAGCTCCAAAGACACTTTTTCAGGAGAATTCACAATTAATTGACATGTAACTTTTTCGTCCAAACCAGCTGGTTTTAGAAATTTAACCTGAAGTTTCCTTAAAACTATACGCTCAGATATATTTTCCAGCAGACAATTCAAACCCCAAAGTAATAAATGTACACCATGAACAACTTGTTTGCCCAATATAAGCCTCCGAGCCAAAACAGGATCAGTGTGGAGTGGATTATAGTCACCAGAAAGGCGAACAAACATATCTTGATCTGACTTAGTAAAGACTCGACTTTGCATAATTAAATGATTTCGACAAGATATTACTATACTTTCTTTCTAAAAACCGTCATTAAAGATCATCCATTTTCGAGTTAGTTACAAAGAAGAGTCACCATCCATCAATGACACATGCCAGAAACCACTGTCATGACATGCTGCTTTCAAGTCCTGTGTCATAAATTTGAAGTATGGCCAATTTGGAATAATACGCTTAAAAGGTAGAAGTCGCTTAACGATTTTCCGGAGAGCTTGCGGGAACCCTATAATTTCAATGGTATCAACTGACAAATCTTTAGCTTCTCTAACAAGCTCAGAAATCAATACCGCAAGACTCTCATCATTCTTAAAATCACCAAAAATATCAATTATCAAACACCGCTTGAGCTTGAGATGCTCAACATGCTCAATTTTCAATAAGATATATCCAAGAAACTGATCTTTCAGATAGGCACCATACATATGGTAATGGGATGGTGCGATGTTTATACGCCATTGCAACACTTCTACACTGCGATCAGTGAAAAATACCTCTTGCTCTCTTTTTATAGCCCAAAGCATATCAAATTCTTCTCCCAAATCATCAACACAGATCCTTTTAAGCAATAAATCCTGGTGGCGAGAATATCTTTCCTTTTGCTTCAGAAGAGTTATAATTTTAAACAATGGTGATAAAAGAAGAGCAGCACTTGATGCAATAGCACCAGGGAACCTACACTTAATAAAAACAGCACGCAAGAATCGCCATGAATTAAAAACCAGAAATAGTACCTCATTGTAGTGAGCCTGGGGTACAGGCTTGGCTTTAAAATATTTGAAAACAGCTGCTGAAGACTCATTTGCCGTCGTATTAAGCAGAGCAGCCACTTCTGGTTGTTTAAAAAATTTTAAAGCAAGTTTAAGCCCATGACTCTTATATTCCGGAGCAACCGCATAGGCTCGGGCAGCAGCCACGAATACTTCAGAGCCTTGATAACTATACATCATTGGGATATTAGCCAAATAACCTACAATATTATTTTCGGCTTCAAGCACCCATCCAAAAGGGAAACTCTTTCTAACTTTTTTAAGGGCGGGACTTTTACGGTAAGCTTTCCATGCTTCAATTGACTCTGAAGGCATTCCTATTTGATGAAATAGTGATTTTACTTTTTCATAATCATCTATCTGGACTTCTCTCAAAACGGGGTGAGTAGCCATTACAAGCCTAACATTCCTTTGGTCGCTTCTATAATCTCTCCCACACTAAGCATGCTCACCACTTGTTCTTCATCGTATCTAATACCAAATTCCTGCTCCAGGGCCAAAATCATATTGATATGATTCATCGAATCCCATTTTTCAACATCGTCAGACGTAGTTTTGGTGGAAATTTCCTCAGGAGAAACCTGCAAAATATTTACCAGTACTTGTATCACCTTTTCTTGTACATCCATGGTCATTCCCTACAATATCCTTTATACATTCCAATCCCTTTTCTCAAAACATCAAAACCAGATTTATTCATGCACTAATATAGGTTAGTCAAAAATTACACTTAGCAAATACGCAGGAGCATCAACATTACTATCAATGATATTGAGTCGCAGCTTTTCATCAAAACCGCACCTGTTATAGAATTCCGAAACTTGCTGGTTTTTAGAGGTCGGTAGATATACCCCCTGAACAATTTCAACCTTTCTCAACCTGGCGGCCTCAATGATACAAGATAAAAACGCATTTTCAACACCTCTACCAATGACCCGACATGATAATAAAAAGGTATCTATTTTTCCGGTATCACCAGAGAATTGGAGAATTGCGACACCAACTATGCCGGCATCACCGTACTTATCTTTCAGAGACAAATATAGGACATCACATGTATCATTGTCAACGAACTTCTTGATATCAGCATCACTATATCGTTTCGTGGTTAGATTAAACTGATTGGTACGCTGAGTCAATTGTGCAATCCTCTGGATAGATTTCTCATCAGCATATTTTACCGTTACTTCCATTCCAAGTTTCTCAAGAAACTCATCAATACAACCAGAGTTTTTTTGAAGTTTTCTGCGTCCCGATTCATCCTGATACATTTTTGTCCGCTGCCTATCAACAGCAGAGTACTGTAAACTGTTAAAATATCCTGTTGAACCAATAACCTGCCTGTAATCAAAAGATTTTTTGGGATCAACCAGAATCACTTCAACCTGGGGTAAAATTTCTCTAACCATATCCGTTTCAAAAGGGCTGTCGTCGACGAAGACAAAACTATCCAGCCCAAGATTCAGAGATTCCGATATTTTCTTAATATTACCCGCTTTGTCTTCCCAGTTTATTTCATATGCAGCAATATGCTCTCGCTTTAGAAGCATTTCCGGATGCATATCAAATACTTCCCAGACATCTTCCTCGTTATTTTTTGAACATAAAGCCAGGGCCACACCTCTGTGGTGTAAGTTAACAAGCTCCTGCTGGAAGTCATAAAACCCTCCCCCAGGTCCATGCTTTGACAGTTTGAGTCCATCAATTCCATCTTCATCAATAATTCCACCCCAGAGAGTATTGTCACAGTCAAGCACAAGACATTTTTTGTTCTTGCCATTCAAAGCATTAATGTATTGAACATCATTTTTAGCAATAATATTTAAAGCATCAAGCGAGTATGGTGCCGCACTAAGATACCAGAAACGATTATCATAAAAAGAATTTATTCCGATTTGTGTAATACAATCGGACAAATCAACATAAAACACATTAGTGAATCTAGAAAAAATATTCTTCATTTGTACTTCTAATCTTTTAAGTGTACTGGTTTGAGAGTCAGTCAACTGATCTTCCAAAATCCCTAAACTCTTATAAATAGGCATTTCAAGTCCATGCCATAATACAACGGCAGAGCTTTGCTTCCTGATGGCTTGCAGAGTCAGTTCAACATAATCAAGGACCCTCTCAAACTCGCTCTCAAGCTGTTCATTGCTTAAGCTCAAAAAGTCTCTAGTAAGAGACCATGAGAAGTATTCTAATTTAAAAAAAATTAATATGATATCCGTTTCAGACGTAAAAATCGGCTTATTATCTGCTCCCAAGCCGCCATGGCAATCTTGAAGAATATTATCATAATTACCAAAAGATACTGTTGCCTCGAATCCAGACTTGAAAGCATAATATTGGAGGTAGGGAGTAATTGATTCAACTGTAATATTTCTCAAAACAGCAATACTATAACCCTGCAATTTCCTGTTTGGGGCTTGTTTCAATGCCTGCTGAATATCTGAAAGAGATAGATTCATTTCAATGGTTCATTGTCTGAAAATCTTATATATTGAACCTGGTGTTCCGAGAATACATATTGTGCAACAATCTCTTCGGTTCTATCAGTAAAAAAATAATCTACAATAACATGTTCAAAATGAGGGTAAGTCTGAGCCAATACCGAGTTGATCGTACTATCCAGGAAGGTAAACAGGTTAAAGGCAGGCCTTAGCACTGAGATAAGATTGGGCTGATTGAGATGCATCGCTTCAATCATTATCTCATGCCCCGTAGATACAGAAAAGGTTTCCTGCATTTACCGCTAGCATATTTTTTAAGTCCTCCGTAAAATACGATCATACAACTCAAAAGCCCCTCCCGCAGTTCCAAGGACATATTTCTTGTCTGCAGAATTAAACAAGTACGACCTTCCTATTGCGTGCAGGATAGTGGTTGCAACACTATTGTTTGCAAGAGTTGTAAAAGCATACTTAACACATTTTTCCTCTAAAACCTTTTGGGTAGCACTATTAAATGAACCTTTGTTACCATACGGATATGAAAAAAGTGCCCCATCCCCTCCCCACTCTTTAATGTAATCAATAGATTGCTCAATTTCCCACCTGAGCCATTTATCCGGTAATAAAGCAAGGCGGACATGGCTCATTGAGTGTGAAGCCAGTGTGACCAATTTGTGTCTCGATATTTCCTCAAGATTTTTCACATTTAATAGCTTTCTTTCTGTTAGAGGATCCCTGCCAGAGTCTGCTTCTATTAGCAATTTATCCAATAACTCTTTTAACTCGCCAATATTCAAGCTCATTACTTCATGAAAGTAATTCTCAAGATTGTATCGCTCGTGACCTTCAACTTTATTAAGCAAGTTAAAAGCTCCAAAATGGAGACAGCGACTCCTCAGGCCGTCAAGAGATTGATCGTCTAGACAAAAACCAACTGGAACAAAAAGTGTTATAGGAGCCTGATATTTTTCTAAAATTGGTACAAGTTGTAAAATATTACAGTCAGCATCATCTATTGTCAGGATAAGAACAGGCATCCTCAACCCGCTCCCTTGCTGCAGAAATAATGAATCAAGTCCTGAAACGCAGGGCAGAAGACTATACTCATCTTTTAATGTCCGTAATTGTTGTTCGATTATTTGAAACGAGACTTCGAGGACATCGCCTTCTGCCGGTTCGTTTGACAAATAATGATAGTTTACAATAGAGACAAAATCGTCATTCTGCCGCCAAAAAACAGGTGCCAGCCTAAAGATATAAACGGATTTTGCAAATAAATGACGGAGTTTTAACAGATTGAACATATACAAGATATGGCAGAAAAAGTAGCAAGATAACCAGAGATACTTAACCAATGTATTCTAATTATCCACTCCTTAAAACTTTGCTTCCCGTGTAGAACAATAAACATATGCCAAAGTTTGAGGTATTGCGGAACCAGAGACTGACCTGAAGACCCAAGCATTCCATCGTGGCTTATACAGGGATCTTATTTATAGGACATTGTAACATCCTCAGCTTTTAGCACCACCCACCCCCTATAAACCGATTGCCAAAAGTACTGTAGCCACCAACTCTCTGCTTGAGTATTCTGCTATCAGTAAGCTTTGAAAGAACAAAACTCCCACTAACGAGTATTTCAGAATAAAAGCTACTCGGGCGACAAAAGAATTAGCCGTTTAGCTTTTAACAGAGTAATGCAATAATTATTGTTTTGCATATATTTTTCTATAGATATTATAGATAAACTCCAACTTTTTTTCATCATTGGGATAATCACGGTATAATTTAGGAGGGTCTTCCATGATGTTCTCAAATTCTTCCAATGATATACCTAATTTTTTCGATATATAAGCTTTTTCAATATTTACTTGCTCCGGTTGATATGTTTTCTTCTTTAGTTCCTCTAAAGCATATTCTCTTGTAATCTCTCCTGTACAAATCTGAACAGAAAAGGTGGCCCTTCTATAATCTATATTAAATTTTTCAGGTAGAATGTAAGATTGTACAAACCCTGTATATTTGGACTCATAGTGTTTACCACCATAATATTTCCATCCCAACTCTTTTTCTAATAGATGCATGGCATCATCTTTTATATAAGAAACATAATTAAGCATATAGACAATTCTAATACCCTTAACTAATTTGTAATATGTTTCCTCTTTCCATCCAAAGAAAGGAAATTTTTTTAATCTTCTGGTGCCAAATTTCTTTTGAATATGCTTTATGAATTTAATGTCTTTCCTGTTATAGTGCCACGTCTTAGGAAGTATACCTTCATTTGCATAGTTACCTCCACTTATAATATATTTTATGCCATATTGTGCAGCAACTTGATGGAGGGCACCAGGAATAGCAATATCTGTAGGCGTTTCTATTTCTGGAGTAGAAGCTTTTAGAAAGGCCAACTGAAGATCTTTAAATTCTTCCCAGTCTAAGACATAGCATTGATAGTCAATACCAAGGATATTGGCAATATTTTTCATGTTTTTTGCAGAGGTTTCAGAATTCCAACCATTATCCATATGGACAAGTAAGGGGCTTAATCCATTTTTTTTAGCAATATATGCGGCATAAGAACTGTCAACACCTCCACTAACACCAATAAGGCAGTTATAAGGTTTATTGCGTCCTGAACTCTTAATAGTATTGACTACTTTTTTTAACTGGTTATCACTCCATGCCCCTTGATATGCGACTTTAGCACTTCGATTAAAATAATTGCTACAATGATTACAATTACCATGCTCATCAAACTCAATATCTACGTCCGAAGTATCCATAACACATCGATTGCATTGTCTATATTCATTTGTATTCATAGTTTATTTAAATTGAATTTGTTCTCTTTCTGGATAATTAATAAGTACCCCTTTATGAGGCCCTATATATACAAACATACTTCCTGCTGCCAATCCATTAGCATATCCATCTTGATAAGCTTCTTTCAGGTCATCTAAATCACCAGCTCCTCCTAAAGCAATTACAGGAATATTGACTGCTCCTGATATAGAACGTATTAGCGGAATATCATAACCCTCCATAGTACCATCTTTTTCAATCGACTGTATGATAATCTCACCGGCCCCCTTAGCTTCCATAAGTTTAGCAAAAGTAACAGGATCGAATGGAACCGCTTCAGTCCCTCCTTTTGTCCATGCACGTAATCCTTTAAGAAACTTCTTTTTAGCATCAATACAAATAGTAATAGTAGATGAGCCAAAGGTATCAGCCGCTTGTTCAACAAAGTCTGGTTGTTCTGCAGCATAGCTATTGATAACCACTTTTTCTGCTCCGGCATTAATAATAGCCTGGATATCTTTAATAGAACGTATGCCTCCTCCTACAGCAAATGGCATGTTCGCTTCTTCACCAACATCTTTTACAAAATCCAGGTCAATAATTCTGTTCTCTTTTGTGGCAGTAATATCTAAGAACACCAGTTCATCCGCTTTTGAGTCATTAAATATTCTTACAGCATTGATAGGGTCACCAATATATTTATAATTATTGAAACCAACAGATTTTACCAATATCTGGTTTTTTAATAACAGTACAGGAATGATACGCGGTCGAAACATTTAAAGATCAATAAAATTTTTTAATAGTTGTTCGCCAACATCATGACTTTTTTCAGGATGATACTGTACACCAAATATATTGTTTTTTTCTACAGCAGAAATGAATTCATAATCATAATCTGTTGTGTTTAGCACTACTGTTTCATCTTCACTCTTAAAATGATAGGCATGTACAAAATAAAATTCAGCTTGATCAGGAAGGTTTTTCATAAGTACACTTTCTTTCTTTTTATGAATTTGATTCCAACCTGTATGAGGGACTTTGAAAGTTAAGCAATTGCTTACTTGAAACTTTACGACCTCAGCATCAAACCAACCTAAGCCTTCCGTATTTCCTTCCTCGCTATATTTTGCCATAAGCTGCATACCAATACAAATACCTAGTATAGGTATCTCTTTTGTAAGTACACATTCATTTAGTGTATCTAAAAGGTTCAAGGCAGATAGATTCTCCATCGCTTTCTGAAAATGTCCTACACCTGGTAGAATAATCCTATCTGCATCAAGTAATTTTTTAGGATCTGATACAATCTCTGAATTTGTGTTTAAATGCTTAAGCTTCTTTTGGACTGAATGAAGATTTCCCATTCCATAATCGACGATAGCAACATTTAATATCTTCAACTTTTAACAAAAACCCCCTTAAACCGGTTTCCAAAGATGCTGCCAAAGTATGATCGACCACCCAGAGCAACTGCCATTTGAGCAATTACCTTCTTTGTAGTGCTGCCGTCCGAATAAGGCCAGCCGGTTTCATAGACTTCCCATACTTTGCATTCAAGTTCCGTATCCAAACGTTCTATGAAAGCTAACTGCTGCTTAGCACTGGTTCGATACATATGTGTTGGTGGATGATTATTACAATTATCTTGTTTTAATAATCTCTTAATATAGCCAAATAATCGGGCAAAATAATAAACAGGACTAGGATTTATTTCCACGGGACCTTCAAGAAATAACACCCCTCCCGGTCGAAGGTAATCCAACAGTTGGTGGATTGTCTCAGATGGGTTTGGAAGGTGCTCAAGAACATCACCCAAATGAATTGAGTCAAATATTGGTTTAGATGGCAAGGCAAAGAATCCACTAACAGATGTCGTCTTGCACCCCACATCCTCTCCCGCAAAATCAGCAGCATCAACATCATAATCAACGCCATACGGAACAAATCCGGCTGTTTTGAGTGCTTTTAAAAAGACGCCAAGCCCACATCCATAATCAAGCACAAACGAATCTTTGGATAAATACTTTCGTAACAAGCGAGCCGATTCTAAATATGGCTCATGTTCAACTCCATCATAATGGCAGTCATGATAGGCATTTTTCGAATACATCTTGGAAAATGTATTCACATCAGGAACCGGATCAACAAAAACAGTTGAACAGCTACTACATTTAAGATAGTAGAACATAGACCCATTAAAACGAGTCTCGTAAGGGAAAGCAGTAGAATCCGCTTTTCCACCACATAATGGGCAACAACGTGATTGTCTTAAGTCAATGTCAATCATTTTCAGGAAAACAATATGCAAGATATTGATCAGAAATTTTACGAACAGAAAAATCCTGAGCACGCCGTATTAATGGTTCTCTATCATGAGGTCCAGCAAGACTATTAACAATAGCATCTGCAAGCGCCTCTACATCTTGTACAGGAACCAACTTTCCATATCGTCCATTCTCAAGAATCTCAGCAGGGCCACTAAGACAATTAGTACTAACGACCGGCACACCACATTCCAACGCCTCCACAATAACATTACCAAAACCTTCCCAGCGCGATGACAATACAAAAAGGTCTGCACTACGAAACCATGGATATGGGTCCGTTACAAAGCCAGGTAAAACAACACGGTCATGCAATCCAAGTTGATCGATCAAACTCATTAACTCACCCTTTAGTGGTCCATCTCCTAGAATGATAAGCTTGGCATCTAAAACGTCAGGAATAAGTAAAAACGCTCTAATCAGTGTTTCAAAATCTTTTTGCTTAATGAGTTCGCCGACAGAAAGAATATGATGTTTGAAACTCCTCCCCCATAATTGTTCACGGACAATTTGCGCTTCACTTTGAGAAGAGACTCCTGTTGCTGCCGGGTTATAGATGACTTCAACTTGATTATCACGAAAACGTCCTAGCCGACATAAATCTTCCTTGACACCACGAGATACAGCAATAATTCCAGTGGCAAAAGGGTAAGTGAATCGCATCAATGCCTTAAGAAAGAGAGAGTGTACCTTAAGTTCTTCGGAACATGAGATGCTCAACTGATTATGGTCACTTAGATAGAGGCGGCCACATTTCCCTGAGAGAATCCATGAAAACACTGCCGCTGAAGTCAGAGGCCACATCGCTGCAATAATAACATCTGAACGCGACCTCCTCAGATGTACAGCTAAAGGCCTTATAACCCTTCTAATGCAATCCACACCGAGCGAGGTAATCCTCACCTCCGGGGCAAGCAACGGTAACAACTCACCTTTTTTCTGCATCAACACGAGTTCCACAGTAAAACCTTTTTCTACCCAATCGTTAGCAAGATAAACGTGCAGTCTCTCAGCCCCTCCAATACAGAGATCAGGAAGAACTATTGAAATAGATCTAGAGTTACTTAATTTACTATCTAATTTCAAAACTATTGAATTGATAAATATGCCAAACCCGGGTTATTCTCTGATGGCCCTTCAATCATGAAAATACCATTGAGAGACTATCATTCTTTCACTTTCTTCTGATATCGGTTCTTTAGGAAATCAGCACCGCCTTTATCTTTGTAAACGTGTTGAATGTACCTATTGTAGCGAGCAAGAATACTAATCTCGAAAGGAAACTTATAGTAGTCATGGGTAAGGCGGAAGCGGGCAAAGTACGCCAGAATATTTTTCCCAAGAGTACGTATCCAGGAGGTACCTTTGCCGTGGGTCAAAAGACACGCATATTTATTCATAAGATTCAGCTTGAGTGCAAGGGCCGTTCCTTTAAGTCCCTTGTAGGAAGCCCACTTTATATCAATGTCCCCATCCATAGTGTCTAAGCCTCTATACTCCAATGGACTTCTCGGGATAGTATAACCACCACCAACTGCTAACTGATAAAGGTCTGTACCCGGAAATGGTACATAGGTTTGGAATGTAACCAGCGTGTTTGGATGTATCCTGGTTAGTTCCACTCCTAATTTAATTGTCTCATCAATGCTTTTCTCTGTTTCAGTTGGAAAACCTATAATCATGGCGCAGGTTATCCCCATGTCAGGGTATTTACTAATAAGACGAACCTTTTCTTTGATCAGGTCATTGGAGATTCGCTTGTTAATCAGTATCTTCGTAGATGGAGAGCCCGTCTCGATGCCAAAGAAAAGACGCGAGACACCATAAGATGACATATCTCTAAGAGAATCTTCGGAACTGTCTTCAATCCTGGTCTGGAGATACCTACTTCTAATCCCTACAGAGCGCAGACGTAAAACGATGTCACACATCCTGTCATATTTGAAATAGATATTATCATCCGTATATAAAACTGCATTGACACCGTATTTATCATGAAGAAACTTTCCCATACGTTCGACTTGATCTGGAGCGAAAAATCGTATTTTTCGCTTGGTAAATCGTGTATTATAGCAAAAACCACAGTTGAAGGGACAACCCCGTGAGGTTTGAATGTCGAATATGCGATCTCCCGTGGTGGGATCAGTATAAATGGATTTCTCTACATCTATGTACTCCCAATCCTCCTCTTCCAGTTCGTAGTCCGGAAGATTAATGAAAGGACGGTCTTTGTTAATTATGGCTTTTCCATTCTCCTTATATCCAAGACCGAGAACCTTGTTGAAATCTTTCCTCACGGTGAGGAATGCCTCCGAGAATTCCACAATAGTCTCCTCTCCCTCATGCTTTATTATGAAGTCGATGTAGTCCTGTTTCAGGGTCTGTTCGGGAACCAGGGTAGTATGAATCCCTCCCCAAACGGTGATGAGTTCAGGACACTTTTTCTTGAGAGCACGGCATACCAGAGCAGAATCGTACGTTTGTCTTCCCGTAATGGAGGAAAATCCCACGAAGAGAGGGTCTTGATCAAGTATCCTTTGGACAAAATCTTCAATATCGAAATTCTGAGAACGTTCCAAGAGTATTTTTACATGGAAATGAGCTTTCCTTAAGGAATTAACAAGGAATAGAAGCGCTAGAGGGTGATCAGTATTTGATTCCTGTTCTATTTTTACCAAAACAATTGGTTTTTCGTTCTTAAATGGCATGTCACTTTGTTGTCTGGCTATCAAACCGACCTAAGATGTATAATTGGCCGGAATCCTATAATATAGTATGTTGATAAACATCCCAAAACAATATTAGCCGTGATTCGGCTGTTAACATCGTCAAAAGCCCAGCATCCGCCTTTGAGGATACGCAGTTTCTGCAAGTCTGCTTCGGTTTCCACTGGCTTAGCACCCAACTCAGGACTAACTTGGCCGTAATCAGGAATGGTCATTGTCCACTCTAAAACGTTGCCGCTCATGTCGTGTACACCCCAGTTATTTGCAGGAAAATGGTCCACCGGATTGGTCCCGCCCCATGCAAGTTCAAAATTTACATAATCTCCTGAGCAGGAGCCATCAGGAGTTGAATACGATATTTCTGTTCCACATTTTGCAACGCGCTCCCAGAGCAAGGCCTCTGGTAGGGTCACGGATAAGCCCAGTCGCCCGGAGAGCCAATCGCAGTAGGAACCAGCATCTTTTTCATTGATCCCTACAGCAGGGTGGATGGGCGGATTGAACCTTGTATCATTATGGTAAAGTAATTTTATCGACCTGTTATGCTGGGAAAAGAAATCAAAAACAGAGTTGGTAATGGGATACTTGGCTACGGCGAAACCGACCCCAAAGGGCCGCAAGTCCACAAATTGCGGAGCCCGCATTATTCCTTCAGAGGTTTCTATCTCAATCCCTTCTGGCAAACAGGCTTCATGAGAATTGACTAAAATAGATTTCAAAAACTGCGACATCTAATCATATCCCTTCTTGTACACTTCTCTGTTTCACTTATATTCCCTGCATCTAGACAAATTATCATTTCACCATCATGTCCTTCTTTGAAGCTACATTTAAAACTATCAATGTAATCACCCGTTTATATCTTCATTTACCTTCTTCAGTTTATTCCCATTTATTCTTTATTCATATTATACCCAGTACTGAAACAATTTTAAGCGCCAGTCAAGGAATTGTTGTCATCAAATAGGCACAAGTATTTCCACCATGGCAGAAAAACGAGTAACCGTGCTCGTCCAGGAAGGTATTTGCCTCATCACGAGCATGAGTGCTAAGGTGCTGATGCTCAAAGTTAATTACATTAGGATGAATCTTGTCAAAGTTGATTGTTTTCAACACTTCTCCTTCATGACCTTCTACATCAATCTGCAGCAGGTCAACCTTAGTAATATTATGCTGCTGTAATAAATCCATAAGTGGCAAAGTCTCAACCTCCTCAACTTCAACATATTTTTCAAAGGGACTTGTTAAACTCAATCGTTTAGAGTGACTTCTTATAACGCGTATTAAAAATGGCAAATCGAATGATGCACAACCGGAAAAGTCGGCATACCTTTCAACGACTTCAGGCACTACTTTATAAAGTGTTTTAGTGCCTGGCGAACGAGCTATTGCAACATTCGAAAAAATGAGATTATTGTTTGCAGCATAGTTTTGCTGAAGTTGTTGAAAAACCGCCTTTTGAGGCTCAATTACCAAGCCATGAAGAGAGTATGTAGAAACATTAGAATACAAAGGGTCACTCATGATGCCGTCGTTAGCACCAATTTGCACGAAGAAGAAATCTTTCCTGTTTGCATAGATCAGTAAACCTGCCATAAACTGCTCAAAATCTAGTGTTGGCAACGGACACGAAGGTAGCTTTGGTAACTTGGTAATTTGATAGCCCAGAACGGCTAAAGCCTTACGAATCGATCTTTTCAGCACTTTACTTATAGTCCTCCAAATGTATGATTTTCTTCTTTCCAAATAAGCTATTAATTCGTAGATTTATTTTATTTCTTATTTCACATGAAAAAAGACACATGATCTCACCCGCCAATGTTATTGGATGAAAAAACTGTTTCCAGTCAAGTCTGATAGACTCTGAGAACATTTTCCTGGCAAACCCAGTATTCGAACCCAAGCGTACTTCTCTCCAACCATATATCCTCAATATCCTACTATATAATGCCCGCAAATACGGAAGATACTCTTTAGGAAAATCAGGATGTTTGGCGAGTCTGTCCAATACCACTATAGTCATCTCTGCATTTCTTTTACTGACAAAACTCATATTCCTGTCATGCACACGCATGACTGCCAGTGGCTCGTTAATATAGTAAAACTTATATTTCATCGCAATTCTATGAAACAGTCCCTCTCCTTCTGTGAAAATATCTTCATACAAAGGATATCTTTCCATGCATTCCTTCCTTATTAACGGAGTAATTGGATTAATAAAACCTTCATGATAGCGGGTGAATATGTCTTTTAGTATGTAACCCGAGACAGGAATACAACTTTGTATCTTTTGCTCTCCGGTAAAAACATTGAAAGAAAAAGAAGGAGAGTGAACAACTCCCCACTCGTGGGACAATGACCCAAAGCATTTTATCTGTTTTTCAAATATTTCAGGCAGATAATAGTCATCAGAATAAAGAATACTTATGAAATCTCCATTCGCAAGCCGTACCCCTTCATTTATCCTCTTAGTGATAAAATCATTTTTCTCATATGAGACAATCCTCACCTTTGGATTGTCATTATATTTCTGTAGTATTTTTTGTGTGTCGTCGGTTGAACCGTTATCTATAATAATAAGTTCCCAATCTTTATATGTCTGTTTTACCACGCTTTCTATTGCGTCTTGCACATATTCAGAATGGTTATAGGTACACATAATGACGGAGATCAATGGGTTCACTGGCACCTCAAAAGGGATTTTTGAAACAAATGTTTCTTTATCAAATAACAGGTATAAGCGACAATAGCACTAAAATAAATTAATTGAAGCAATAATCCGGTTCTTTGTGAAATTATAAATGATAAAGCAACTATCAAAAACATGGTCAGACCGAGCTTGATATTGCGCGTATGTAACATGCCACTTCCATAACGTGTCCTGATAACAACCAGGTATAATGACAATAAAATTAAAGAAGCTATCAGATAATTAATAAACACGGCAGTTAAAGGAAAACCATGCGAGGAAAGATACCACGCCCCTCCAATCAAGAGGGATGCCCATATACAGTCCAGCATCACATAAGTACCGTAATGCGCTTTATGATTCAAGTAAAACGCGTAACTCCAACTATAAGCATGAAGCACCAAGACCATGCTTTGCAATGCGAGAAGGTTAGCAGCAGGAACAAACTTATCACTATATAATATCCACAATATGTATTTCGACCCGAGGATCAGACAAACGCTAATTGGTAACATGAATATTGTAAGCATCGTTATCATATTGTTAACGAATACCTCTTTATCAAGCTGACTATCAAGTTGACCTAATACCGGCAGATAATACGATCTAACTGAAGACATAATCAGCATGACACTTGTAGTTTCTATAGTTGTTACCGCATTATAAAAACCTAAACCATTAACTCCATAATTATTGTTAACTATTACCTGTATACCCAGGAAAGTGGCGGCCATTACAATTGGATGGATACTTAGATAGCCGGAGACAGGTAACTTTGAAAAAAATTTCCCAGATGTGAGTGTAGCTGGCAATTTACGAACCTTTAAGCCATAGATCCGCCTTACCATAAAAACCCCGAGACAAGCACCTATGATACTCCCGGAACCAACCACTATTGCAAGTCCGATGTCCCCTGTCTTAATTAGAGGATATACCAAGACAAATGTTGAAACTGAACTTACAACATTTATTATTGTTATAGGTTTCAGATTAACCTTCCCATTAAGAACTGCTATCATCGCCTGCATGATCATCGTTCCTATGGACATCAACAAAACTATCTTAATCCAGAGCGGATGGAATGAATCAGCATGAGAACCAAACATCCATATAGATATGGTTTCAGAAAAAAACAGTGACAGCATTACGACAACTGCTATCTGAAATAACAGAAGAAGAATAACTGTTCTGATAAGCTCATCCCTGGTATCAATATCAGTTGTTGTTGAGATCTTCTGAACTATAACAGTGCTCATCCCCATACTTAATATAGTAACAACCATACTAATTAAATTGCGATATAATCCAATCAAAGCAATTCCGTTGGTACCGGCTACAATAGCGATAATCTTGGTTGTTGCAATGCCTAAAACAACGGTCAACAAGGTGGCACCTGTTAATATCTTAAAGGCCGAAAACATCTTGCCGTATGAAACAACACTTTCAATTCTACTGTCTTTCATTAATCTTCGCTGATAAACAAACCACTCTTCTTCTCTTTTAATATATATTTAGATTCCTGCATAATACAATCTATTGAATCGAATTCAGGAATATAACCAATCTGCCCAGCTTTTTTATTGTTTGAATAATAATCATTTTTAGCTCCAGTTATTGCAGATTTTTTAACATCGTCTTCAACTATATACTTTAGACCGTGCCCCTTAGAAAAATATTCCAGGATTTCAAATTTTGTAACAGGTTTTAAGCTATAGGCATCGAATACATCATTAACCTTATGTTTTTCAATACACTTTTCAATTAATGAATGCAGGTCTTTTGGATGAATGTAATCGCGGGTTATATTATCAGATCCCGTCACAAACTCTCTGCCTTCTTTTATACATGAAATAATTTCTGTTAATAAAAACTTTGAATCAAGATTTGCAAATCTGCTGAAATAACCAAAGATTCTTAAATCAACTATATTCAGATTTTGCAAGGCACGGTGTTTGGCTTCTGAATTAAGTTTTGCTATTCCGTAATAATCCGATTCAGAAATGTTATTTATATCCCATTTTGAACAAGTTGACCCATAAGCTGGTTTGCTAAAATCTGTTCCGTAAGCGGCCCCACTACTAAGGTTAATGTAAAGTGTGTCCGGGTGGTTTTCTTGATAATCTAAGATCAGATTATCAAATGTTTCAGTAAGCCTGAAAAAAAAAGGCAATTTGTCTTTTATATTTACAGAGCTGTTTATACCAATACAATTAATAATTATGTCATAATCAACATCATTAAATTCACCGAACTCTTTAAGGTAAACCTTACCTTCACACTGTGCACTATCAACAAACGCTTTCAAACTATCCACAGAACGGGCAAACAGGTAGAGTTCATCTTTCCTCAGCCGGTTAAAATTACAAATCAAACCTTTTGCAATATGACTAGTGGCACCGAGAATAACAATCTTCTGCATAGAATATATATGGTTTAGCAAGACTAACTACTATTCTTCTATTGGTGTTACTAACATCTACCTGGAAAACCTTCTCTTTCAATTTACAGATATCGCCCCTTGACTTGGAAGAAAAATATAGTCATCTTTCCCATATGCGGCACAACACTTACTTATGACCTTCCAATTTATCCGCAAGATCTATCAGCATCTCTTTCTTCAGAGCTTCTCTATCAAGAACCGGAGACATATCCTCAATGGGGTGGTTGACCATAAGCTTTGGGTCTACACAGGTAGTTTGTTGCAGCTTTACATCCACAAAGACCGGCCCGTCCAGGTTGATGACTTTTAAGATGGTTTCTTCGGCACCAGCAAGTGTTTTTATGGTAAAAGACGGAATACCATAGGCTTCAGCAACCTTTACCAAGTCAGGACAACCATATCCAATTACAGTTGATTGCTGACGCCCGCCAAAGTACATGTCCTGGAACTGCCGTACCATGCCAAGACAACCGTTATTAAGAATAAATATCTTTATCGGGAGTTTATGGTTGGCTATTGTATCCAGTTCCTGCATATTAATCTGGATACCACCATCGCCTGATATAACAATAGTTCTTTTGCCTGGTGCCGCTAGCGTTGCACCAATGGCAGCCGGCAGGGCGAAACCCATGGCTCCCATACCACCGGAAATAAGTATTCTCTGTCCTTCCTTGACATTAAAAGACTGAGCAGCCCACATCTGGTTCTGTCCCACATCAAGACATACGATATCTCCCTTAGCACAACAGTAGGAGAGTTTCTCCATGAAGCGGTTCGGATTAATATTCTGAGACTCAGTGTGTTCAGAAGTAGTTGGATATTTTTTCCGATACCCTTCGATAACACGGTACCAGTTTGAAAGATCCGGTTTTGCATATCTTGCCAGGTTATTATTAAGCACTACCAGGAAATCTTTGGCATTATACTGAATAGGAAGATACACATTAACTCTGGCATTCAATTCATCAGGGTCGATATCCACATGAACCCTTTTCGCAGCACGGGCAAAGGTATCCGGACGGGTACCGGTCTGCCTGCTATCTAGACGAGAACCGAGAATGAGCAAGAAATCGCTATTGGCTAGAGTAAGGTTGCTGTAGCGATTACCGTAAGAACCAATCATGCCGAAAAAGGCATGATTATCATGTGGTATGGCATCAAGCCCCATAAGCGATGTAACTACAGGAATTCCTGTCTTTTCAACCAGAGACTGCAGTTCCTGAGTCGCCATGGCAGTCCTGACTCCACCACCCACAAGAATGACCGGCCTTTGAGCCTCCACCATAAGCTGCAATACTTCATCTACTTGCACACTGTCGAGCTCAGGAAGTTTCTGTAACTCAAGGAATTCCTCACTGTCGTAAAAACTTTCCAGTTTTCCAGGTTCTATTTGAGACCGCTGGATATTCATCGGTACATCGAGTAGCACGGGGCCAGGTCTACCGTTTCTGGCCAGGAATACAGCCTTTTCCAGACAGTAACGGATATTATCCGCATTTACCACCATTTCAGAATATTTGGTAAGAGGTTTTGCTACACTGACTATGTCGGTCTCCTGAAAGCCTATCTGGCGCACCGAACGGTCAAACTTGTATTCATAGGTATTGACTTGACCTGTAATAAACAGACAGGGAACAGAATCAAAGAAACAGCTTCCTATGCCTGTCAGCATATTTAGTGCACCTGGTCCACTCGTAGCCATGGCGACACCGAGTTTGCCATTTATACGTGCATATGCCTCTGCAGCAAAAGCTCCTGCCTGCTCGTGATGCACAGAAACGCATTGTACATCGTTCCTCTCATAAGCGGAGTCAATGAGGTGAGTAATTGATCCGCCGATGAATTCGAAAATATGGGATACACCTTCATTTACAATAAAGTCAATTATGTAATCTGAAACTTTCAGTGCAAATACCTCATTTTCTACTCTTCACAAACTCCTTGATTTGCTCTATTATAAATCCAACCATAACATCTGTCATTCCCGGATAAACACCAATCCAGAAGGTATCTCTCATAATTCTGTCAGTAGTTTCAAGGTCTCCAACAACTCGAAATCCTTTTCCACTATACCTCATCTCATCAAAGCAAGGATGCTTTATAAGGTTACCCGCAAACAACATACGCGTTTGAATATTTACGAATTCAAGATGTGCAACAATATCGTTTCTGGTGAACCCTGCTTCTTTCTTTGTTGTTAACAGAAAACCAAACCAACTCGGTTCCGAATTGAGAGTTTCCTCTGGTAGAATAAATTTGTCTGACAAATCAGAAAGTCCACATTTTAGAAGATTCCAGTTTTTTCTTCTCACCTCAATAAATGTCGACAGTTTTTCAAGCTGCCCGCAACCTATCGCGGCCTGCATTTCTGTAGCTTTAAGGTTGTAACCAAAGTGGGAATAGACATACTTATGATCATAACCATAAGGTAATTCACCAAATCCTGAGTTAAATCGTTTATTACATGTATTATCAACCCCACTCTTACACCAACAATCCCTTCCCCAATCTCTCATAGACAACAGTATCTTGTTCAACTGGGGATTGTTCGTATAGACTGCTCCACCTTCGCCCATCGTCATATGGTGTGGAGGATAAAATGAACTTGTGCCAATATCTCCAAATGTCCCAGTATATTTCCCCTTATATTTAGAGCCAAGAGCATCGCAGTTATCCTCAATCAACCAGAGATTATTATCTTCACAAAACTCTTTAACCGCACTAATATCAAAAGGGTTGCCTAAAGTATGCGCCAACATCACTGCTTTTGTTTTATCTGACAAGGCTACTTCCAGTTGAGTGACATCAATGTTATAAGTATCCAGTAAAATATCAACAAAGACTGGCACTGCACCATATTGGATAATAGGAGTAACCGTTGTTGGAAATCCGGCTGCAACCGTAATAACCTCATCACCTCTTTTAACTCTTTTTTCACCCAACAGTGGAGAAGTCAGGGACATGAACGCCAGTAAATTAGCAGAAGAACCGGAATTTGTCAGAGAACAATATTTGACTCCTAAATATTTGGAGAAGTCCTTTTCAAACTTTTCAGCATACCTGCCGGTTGTTAACCAGAAATCCAGAGATGAATCGACAAGACGTACCATTTCTTCCTGGTCAAACACTCTCCCCCCATAATTTACTTTGGTTTTCCCGGGAATGAACTCCTCAGCTTTAAAGGCAAGGTGGTAATATGTTTCAACTTTTTCCAATATTTCTCTTCTCAACTCTTCAATGCTATCCATCTTAAACCTTTGCCCACTCTATCATTTTAGTCCTTGCTTTTTTACAATATCCCTCAATTTGAGACTTTGAAAATTCGTGCATATTACCATTTTGTTCATTAAAATACCTATACCAGTCTACAGTCATGGATACGCTCTCTTCTACCTCTAAGGCAGGCTCCCATTTTATTTCTTTTCTGGCTTTGGCAATATCCAACTGAAGTAGCTTTGCTTCATGTAAATCATTTGGTTTTGATGTATCATGCCACTGTCCGCAACCCCAACATTCAACGACTTTATCTACAATTGTTTTTACTGGGTATACCTTGCCAGGGTCTGGACCAAAATTCCAACTACCGGAATATTTGTTACAACCCTTATGAAATGCTTTTGATGCTAAAAGCAGGTAACCGCTGAGTGGCTCTAACACATGCTGCCATGGCCGGATGGCAAATGGATTTCTGACTGCAATTGGCCTATTTCCCAGAAGTGAACTTATGGCGTCTGTCATGATTCTGTCCTTAGACCAGTCACCACCTCCAATTACATTCCCAGCTCTGGCAGTTGCAATCAACGGTACATCAGTATTGTCTTCTGAATTAAAGAAAGACCTCCGGTAAGCAGAAGTAACTATTTCTGAGCATGCTTTGCTAGAGCTATATGGATCATAACCTCCCAATGGAGCCGTCTCAGGGTAGCCTTCTGCACTCTCTACATTTTCGTAGCATTTGTCTGTGGTTACATTGACAAAGGATTTAACAGAGTCACACACTCTTATTGCTTCTAAGATATTAACGGTGCCCATTACATTTGTTTGATAGGTATCAACTGTATTATGGTAGGATTCTCGGACCAACGCTTGTGCGGCTAAGTGGAAAACTATCTCTGGCTTAAAATTGCTGATTTCGTTCTTGAGTGAATCCAAATCCCCCACATCATTAATTACAGATTCAATATGGGAATTTATACCCGTTACCACAAAATGATCTTTTTCTGTTTTGGGTTCTAAGGCATACCCTTTTACTCTAGCCCCTAATAGCAATAACCAGAAGGCCAGCCAGGATCCTTTAAACCCGGTATGACCTGTTATAAAAACTCGCTTGTTTTTATATACCTGCCCAAACATGAATTAAGCTACCACACCTTCCATGGGGCATTTCCACTGTTCCATAATTTATTCAATAGTTCCATATCTCTTAAATTATCCATACACTGCCAAAATCCAGAATGCTCATACATTCTTAGCTCACCTTTATTAGCTAATTCTTCTAATATTCCATATTCAAGGTCACACTCTTCCTTTTCCTCTAGAAGATCTAGCAGATTTTTGTTGAAGACAAAAAAGCCGCCATTGATATGACCATATGAGGTTTGTGGTTTTTCACTAAAAGTTTTAACCTCTTGATCTTCTATTAAAAGTTCACCAAATCGTGATGGAGGGTGTACTCCTGTTATTGTTGCAATCTTACCGTGACTTTTATGAAAATCTATCAATCTGTTTATATCAACATTAGATACCCCATCTCCATATGTAACCATAAAGATATCGCTATCAATGTATCTTTCTATCCTCTTTAGCCTGGCCCCCTTCAAACTTTCTATGCCCGTATCTACCATGGTTATCTTCCAACCTGCCTCGGAATGTTTATTATGGATTTGAATATCATCATGATTTCCAAGTGCTATTGTAAAGTCGTTATTCAATATCTCGTATTTATAAAAGTACTCTTTTATCAATTCTCCTTTATAACCCAGGCACAAAACAAACTCATTGAATCCGAAAGATGAGTAAATTTTCATTATATGCCAAATGATTGGTCTGTTACCAACATTGACCAGCGGTTTCGGCTTAAATTCAGTTTCCTCCCGAATACGAGTTCCAATACCTCCACATAATATAACAACCTTTGCTTTCTTCTTATCTATGATTATAATCTCCTCTCTATATGCACACTTCTTGCCTTTGTCAGATAAGCCATAAAACAGGCCAGAAAGATTGCTATCGATAACCCTATTATACCCGAGGCTATGACGCATTTTACTTTCTTTAAGACCACAGATTTTTTTTCGTTTCAATTCCACCAACTATTTTTGTCTTATTTGTCCTAAGACTGTTAAGCTGTATTTTATATTCTGCTTCTCGCTTGATAGCGTCTAGATTAATTCTTCTCGACCTCATGCTGTCTAAAATACCAATTCTGTCAAGATCGTTAATAACGTCATCTTTTATATTTTGCTCCGTCAAAGCAAATTGAGCCATGTCTTCCCCAACAACTTCAATATACTCCCCGACCCCTTTTGCAAGAACTCTATGAGAATAGATGATTTCTTCGCTAAGCTTACCATGGTTTTCAATGAGTTTTTCTAAAACGATTTTAAGGAATTCTATAGTTTTTCTTTTCTCAGCACCCTCTACAAATATACGTATTAATGGCGTCCCCTTTTGCATATCTACGCGAATACCATAACCTGTGCTAATAGCTATACCATACTCAAGAGGGATAGTTAAGACCAAATTCTTAGGTTCTTCAAGTGGAGTAGGTTCAATAGTAGTTATCCCTTGGCCGATACGTATAAGAGCGCTTGATATGTATGTCTCTGAGAACCTTAAACTGATTATCACTCCTATTATTATACAGACTAATGTCATCACAATTATGAGTATCTTTCGCTTCCAGATCATGAAAATATAATCAAATAGTTCTAATTCTTCTTTTTCCTTCATGTAATCTCCTTTTTATTACGCTTAAATATATTCGAATCACTATTGCGAGGTTTTTTAACTACTAATTCCAAGATATGTCTTGTAGCTTTCCGCATAATCCTTTAAGCATTCTTTCCAATCTCTCATAAAATTTATTCCTCTTGCAGAAAGTTTGAGATTAAGTAGCTTCTCTGAATTAGGACGTGGCCCAAAATATTCATTCGCGAAGAAACTTGAATCCACAATCTTAATATTAATTTCCTTCTCGATTCCAAGTAACTTTATAAATTCCGATGCCACATCATACCTGGAGCAGCCACCTTCGCAGACCATATTATAAACCCCAAATAGTTCTGTCTGTACTATTTCAAACATGGCATCAGCAAAATTAACTGTATAAGTAGGTGTTCCCAGCTTATCATTTACAACAAATAACTCTTTTTTGCCATTTAAGATTTGTTTAAATATTTTGTTTACGAATTTCTTGTCCTTTTCATATCCTCCACCCATCATCCATCCTGCACGAAAGACAAAATAATTCCCAAGCATCTTTTCAACAACGGTTTCACCGTAATGTTTTGCTTTAGCATAAATACTAACAGGGTTAGGTTGATCAAAATCGTTGTAATACTCTTTTAGACCATCAAATATCCCTGCTGTACTGATATATACATGAGTAACATTCAGTTCTTTAGAAATAAGAGCCATATTTTCAGCTCCCAGTGCATTTGTTTTCCAGGTAATTTCAGGGTTTTTCTCGCAGTATTCTAAATCAGTTAAAGCGGCAAGATTAATTATTAAGTCTGGTCCAAACTTAGAAGCCTTATCTGATATTTTTTGAAAATCAATAACATCGCCATACTCAAGCCAAGGTTCATTTAAATCAATATCAGTTGCAAGAACCTGACAATGTGGTGCAAACCGCTCATAGACAGCTTTTCCCAGCATGCCTCCGCATCCTGTAATAAAAACTTTTTTATTTCTAGATATCTTCATTATTACCTACTTAAGAATGTTTAATAGATACTGCACCCCGCTAAGTAAGCAGATGCGATTTCATAGTAATCACGATGCTATTATGTTTTTAGTGTACATTCTCTGGCAAGGGTAAAAGGCATAGCGATAAGGAAGATACATCAAGAGAGACAAAATAAAATAATAAGCACCATCATGTATATAGATGCTGAGTCTTTTTCTCGCCTCCATTTTGTCTCCATTCTCCCAATCTAAGAGCGACAACTGAACATCTCTCCACCTCTTCAAGGCTCTGGCCCCTTCAGAGTATTTATCTTCAAACCCACAAATATTTTGTATAAGATTTTCAATTACTAAATTCAATTCAACTGATAACAGTTTCCTGCCGTCTCTCCATGATTTACTATTTCTATGAACACGATACATGGCTAATGGTTTATCTACATAATCAACCTTCCACCTATAGCTTATTCTGAGATAAGCATCATAATCACCTGACATTATTAGCCGGTCATCAAACCAATGGTCCAGACTATCAAATACTTCTCTCCTGATTACTACGGTCTGTGTATCAATAAAGTTACAAAGCAACAACTCTGAGAAAATTTTGCCTCTATATGGTTTGCTAGTTTCAAATTTCCGTTTCTGTTTCCCTTTTTCGTTAAAGCGGTAAGCATCACTATAAACCAAACCTGTTTCAACATCTTGTTCCAAGAGTGCAATTTGCTCTTCTAGTTTTGTAGGCAACCACATATCATCACAATCAAGGATGGCGATATATTTACCTCTGGCTTTCTGTACAGCAAGATTACGAGAACCATAAAGAGGAAGAGAAACATCTGACCTGAAATATCTCAGCTTATCTCCATAACTTTTTGCTATTTTCTCACTGTTGTCCTTTGAGGCATTGTCTTCCCAGAAGATAATCTCCCAATCTTCATAGGTCTGCGCAAAGACACTATCAATGGCTTCCCTTAGATATCTCTCGCAATTCAAACAATTCATAATCACGCTCACTGTAGGAGCTGAACTATCGTACACTACCCCTGATTCATTATCATTTAATACTGACATTATTATCTTAATTTACACAAAGAAATGATTGTAAAGTATTCTCGTTAACTGGTGTAAACGACTCCTTCACAAATTGGCTGCCATAACTAAGAACCCCCAATCTTTCTTCGTCATTCGTGAATAACCGTTTACAAATCAATTCATTTAACTGTTCTCTCGTCTAGGCCCTAGAATCAGATGAATTGTTTTCTATAGGATCGGCAGGACAATGAACAGGTTCATGCTTTCTTGAATGCCTACATGTTTCTATCAAAGAGACATATCGCAAAAGTAAATAACTATGAAATCCAACATATAATTAATTAGTGATACTACAATGACCAAATATCAATTTTGTAGTTAAATCTGGGCTGAAGATACCAATATTAGTCTTGAATCGTTGAATTAAAAGATCATCCAGCTTCTTCACCATACATTGAGTTAATTCGTCCATGGTTAATTTATTGACATGGTAAATGAAGGAAAATGGAAGGAGAGAAGATACTATGTAATCTTCATCACAAACGCCTATTACGGGAACTTTCATTAGTGTCGCCTCCTGTACAACAGTGCTACTTGCCCCAATTACCAGATCCGCCTCTTTTAAGTCTTCACTTAAAGGCCTAGAAGAGATTTCGATTTTACGCAATATAACATCCATTTTTATCCGCAACTGATCTAATAAGCCAAAACGTTCTTTTGGGTGTGGGCGAAGTCTCAAAGAAATATAATCATTTAATCCTAGTTTTGCCAATTTGTACATTGCTTTTATTACAACAATATCGTGAACTATTGCAGCATTATTAACAAAAAGGATCACTCGCTTATTATTTCTGTCCTCATGCTTTATTGGAATAGCATGTTCCCTATGGGCACTTTTACTAACATGGCTCTCTATCGTAGTGTATTGTTTCCAATGCCTGAATCTTGGACTACAACATTTATGGAATTCAGTTTTAGGATATAAAGGTTGCAACAATTCTTTAGTCTCGTCACTGTATACAAAGAATATGTCTGGCAATGGACGATTTATCCTTGTTTCTGATTCATCAGGAAAATACCACAACTTCTCTGCTATTATCAAACCATGCTGCGCTGCGATTCCTAACAACTGTTTTTCATTGGCAATCTTCCAAACTATGTTAGAATAAAAATGCATTTCATGTAATACCAAAAGGTATCTATTGCTATTAGAGATCACATGTTTATTAATCAAATGATAAAAATCCCACACAAAGAACCATGATTGTGCCAGTACCCAGCTGGAAAACAACACTAATGCATCCAGATACTTCCAGGTCACTTTCTTATTATACAATTGTCTCCCAAAATCGTTAAATAGTGCTTTAAATAATTTAAGGAATAGAATAATCTTGACAATATAATTTAAGGTTGAAAAGTGAACCCCCAGCTTAAGTCTTTTTCTCGAATAAGCAAAGAGTAGCTTGTCAACAGGATAATTTTCGTCTTCAATCAAATAGTTAGTTTTGAATTCATCAGAGTCATCAACAATAACGTCTGGAATAATTAGTAAAACAGAAGATTTATTTTTGATGTGATGGGAATATAGGCCCTTGTACTTAATAAATTTGTAAAGTCCTCGAACAATAGAAATTCCAATTACAATAGAATACGTACATAATCTGGCAAAAACCTTCCTTTTGTTATGCAGAGGTTGCCATAATATAGACGTTTCTGGATTCCTGACACTTGTAGGAGATGACCATACCAAAAAGCGAAGGTTTAACGGTAAGTTATTAACTAAACGTATATTCAGGCCTGCACACTCTTTAATCAATTTCTTTATACAATCCTGCATCTATAGTTTGGTCTTATCCATGTAATCAATATGATACAGATTAAGGTTAAGCTGTTTTATATTCTTAATTTGGACACGTGTGATTTAATGTATAGAATTATATTTTTACATTTTACAAATAGTTTTAACAAATAGTTTTCAACATTTAGCGCATTAAAGTCTCTCTTTAACCTTAAAGCAGATATTTTATAAAGGAACAAGTTTGCAATATATTTTACATTTGATTTTATACCTTTTCTGATTTTGAATGGAGACAAATACCAGGAAGATGCTCTAAATATTGCAAAAACATTATGCCTTTTCTCAAAATGTTTTGCATTTGTCACCCATACATAATTTTTAGGATTTTGGAAACCAACTGTTTCACTATATTCCTTGTCGGCTTTTTCTGCCCACTCGCTCAAGCGTTCAGGAGACTTATAGCCATATCTTGAAACGGCAAGATCATAGAATTTAGATCCAGGAAACAAACGAAATGGACATACTAATGGTTGGCATGTTGGATATTTCTCTCTTAACATAACAGCAAATTGATAAGTCTTCTTTATCTCTTCCTCTGTTTCACCAGGTATACCCGCCATAAAGCCTAACCTGGCAATAATCCTTGTTCTGGATAATATATCAAGAGACTTTGTAATAGACTCTACCTTCATACCTTTGTCCAGCCTGTCCAAAGTCCTTTGACTTGCACTCTCAACCCCAATACATGCTATGGCCATTCCAGACTCTTCCAGCTCCTTTACAAAGCTTTCATTGATGTAGTTTTTATTGAAATAATCTGCCCGTATTAGTGACCTCCACTTGACATTTATTTTATTAGACCTGAGTAGTTCTACAAATCTATAAACCCTCTTCTTGTTCCCAAAGAAGTTTTCATCTTCCATGTCGATATAATTAGCCCCATATTCTGATTGTAAGTATTTTATCCTCTCTACTATTTCCTCAGCCGTGCGCATCTTGTATTTACGCTCTAATATCACGTTGATACAAAAGCTACATCTAAAACTACAACCCAGGGAAGTTTTTATTGGATATACAATTTGATTTTTGTACTCTTCATTCACAGAGCTATCAATAGCAAAGATATTATTCCTCGAATATAGTCTGTGATTCATAATTGAAAAATCAATATAAGGGATATTTGTGAAATCATCAGGTACCTGATTGGGAGATGTAGTATGAGCTTTTCCGTTTTTTTTATAACAAAGCCCAGGAATGTTGGAAAGTTCATTTCCGGCTGACAAATCATTAGCGATCTGCACTATAGTGTAAGCACATTCATTTACAATACACAGGTCAATAGCATCATCAAGGGCTGTCTGTTCTGGAAACAGTGTAGGATGTACACCTCCCCAAGCAATTTTAACATGCGGACAATTTTTCTTAATCTTACATGAAGCAAGGTATGCCCATTTAACTTGAATGGTCATAACGGAAAACCCAATAAAAACTAAGTCTTTATCTAGTAGACTCAATATTTCTCGAACAGCATCATCAACACTCAAATATCTACCATCAACAATATGCACATCAAATCCATTTTGGTGTAATATAGTACCCAGTATCTGTATAGCATTATTTGGATACAAACCTATATTGTCATATGCCGGGAATATGTGAATACCTGGATTTACCAGAATAATACTGCCGTTTTTAGTACTACAGTGCTCTTTCTTCATAATTTAATTCCATTTGCTATTTTACGATTTTAATAATATTGCATGAACTTCTTCTGAATTTCTCCAGAACTTCACTGCGTGAATTGCGATAAGCCTCGGCATCCAGCCTCTCAACCTCATATCCGTGAGACATAAGCTGTTAAGCGATATTAGCAATACCAAAAGTATAGTCTGCGGAGGTATATTTTATTATAATGGGATTTGTTAAAAACACTTTTTAGATTATATCTTACTTCATAGTCCCCTCTTCTGTTACCATGGAATTCAATACACCGCTTAATGAATGTTTCCTAAAATATATTATTGACTAAAAGTAATAATCTCAGACATGTCTATTTAATCGCCAAGAATCCTTCAAAACAAACATATTTCATTACAGTCATGATATCAGTAAAACCTGCCCGTCTTAATAATCCTAGATTTCCCTCATCAGAGAAAGGCTCCAGCACACCTTTCAAACTATTGGTTTTATTGAGGATCTCATCTGGGGAGAATCCTTTACGTTTTTTAAAGTCGTTATACAAGGATATCATCATGTCTTGAAATCTGGCATCAGAACCTCTAACCTTTTCAAACATGACAAATGCACCTCCCCAATTCAAACTTTCATATATCTTATTAAAAAAATCTTGTCTGTTTCGAGGAGGAATAAATTGAATACAGTAATAAGACACTATAAAATCTGATTTTTTATAATCATATAACAAAATATCATCACAACATAACTCTATATTTTTGACATCCTTGCAATACTCTTTCGCTTTTACCACCATATTACTTTCTTTATCTATACCAACCCAGTCAGTTCCGGGTTTATGCTCATTATACAGAGCTAATTTCTTTATTAACTCTCCTGTTGAAACGCCTAATTCATAACAAGTACTGTCATTTAAACAAAAGAAATCACTTAAATAACAAATCAAATCGTGCCCATCATCATAATATGGTACTGATCGCCTAACATGTTCAATAAATGTATCAGCAACATTTCCACTAAAATCCCAATTTGCGCGCTCAGTTTTAATCTTATCACCTACTCTCATATTTTTACTCCTTATTTTTAGAATTAATTTAGTAACAGTCACTAATCCTGTCTCTTATTAAATAATAAATGAGGAATGTAAAGAATGCAGTATGCCTTTAATTTTCAGTTATTATTGATGCGTTTCTTACCTATAAACTCATAAAAGGGTGGATGTGGGATTTTTTCTGTCTTTGGAAATATTTTAAAAATTAATTTCTTTTTGTATAACCAGTCAAAATAAGGACATAGATCGAAATGAATACAATCGTATCGCTCTAAATGCATATCCAATATACTTATCTTTGTACCAATATTTTGCTCTTTTAAAATACGGTTCACTAGACAAATGTATTTAGTAGTACAAAAAACACGGGAGTTAACATAATAGTCTACCCACTCTCTTGTCATTTCATTTAAAGAAGCTACGTTTGTTATTAAATCAACAGAGTTTTCCTCCAGCTTTTCAAACATAAAACTAGGAATAAGCAAGAAATCATAATTACTGATTAAATCCCTATCAATTTTCTCGCAGTGCTTTAGATCATTATATTTAGCAAATTTAGCTTTTGGAAACTTTAGTCTTAAATAATATTGGGCAGCGGCTAACTGTTCTGGAAGATCAACCAATACCATGTTTGTCTTTGGGTAATTTTTTTTAATTATTGACGCTAATCCACCATAGCTTGAACCTATATCCATAATTATTTTTATTTCATTTCCAATAAATGGTCCTAAAGATCTTTTCAGCAAAGAAAATAAATAAATCTGCCTGATCCATCTATTTGTAAATTGTAGATTATTTTTCTTATAACATACAGGAGCACCAATGTCACCTACAGGATTCTCTACAAGAAGTCCTTTAAGATCATATTTTTTGATCCACGCATATCTATCTTCAAGCAACTTTCCCGTCACAGTATATTTCAGGAGAAACGGAATATGAGAAAATAACTTATAAGTTCGGAGATCTCCAGATGGTTCATCCAATACAACTAAGTTATTGTAACGAAATTTAGTAAGATTCTTCAAATCTTTCAGCTTTTCCCTTATCAGAACAATCTTCTTATACCAGGATTCACCTATAGTCAGAACCCCCAAAGACGATTCTTCAAATAACTGTATCTGGTCTTCCATATCATTAATTATTTCTTTAAACAGTTCTTTACCAAACTGGCTTTTACCCATTACACTCCCCCATAATAGCCATATAAGGTATCTCTTTTAATACCCTGGCAATACAATTTATATAGAATTTTCAATGATAACAGGTTCCTGACTAATACATTAAAAACTGATTTATCATTTACAGATTTAAGTCCAATGCCTTTTATGTCACTATCGTTTAGTTTGAAGAATTCGCAACGATCTTCAAACCTGGTTTTATAAAACATATTGATATATTTTCTCTATATTGCCTTTGGTAGTGGCTTTACTACGGTTAATAATTTCATTAGGATCACCCGCCTTCGATGCCATAAGCCATAAAATATATTACTACTACTTCTCTAATATTTGTCTTTTCAGCAGCCCGATTCCCCTCTCAATTAGTGTTAATTTAGGATTGGAATCAGATCTACATTCGGTAAAAATATCAGGATTTGAGACTCCATCTTTGGCCAGTTGAATATACAATGCGGTTTCAGATGTTCCTGTTTCCGGATAAAAACAGTCTTTGGGTAAATATCTATTGTTATACCCCCCTAGCTGTCGATAACTCTTGAATATGTATAAACTCTTAAAGTTAACAGTGTTTTTAATTTTTTCAACCACTTCGTCTATATTGAGAACCATATAAGGAACCCAAGTACCATAGTTCCATTGGCAGGATATTTCCGGATCCAATACTGTTTCACCTTTGTCCCTTGTTCTGATGCGCAATATGGCTACTTCGTCTGGTATAGAGATGAGTTTTGCCAGGAAGTCAAAGGGATCTGTTTGGTGTAGAACCACGTCTCTAGCAAATAACACATCTGGGGCCTCTTCGAGAGTATCATTGAGGTTGGATAATTTTGTGTCAGTAATAAAAAATTTCCCGTGCTGATATTTCTGCTTTGCCTGTTCAATGGCCACTTGAGAAATATCGAAACCATAATAATCAAATTGTGAATGATAATGATTTATATATCTATAAAGTTCTCCGGTAGCACAACCTACCTCAACAAGCGTTTTACCATTAATGGAAGCTTTGTTTTTTAACAAAAGCTTAATTTCATTAAAACTTTCGTAATATTTTCTCAATTGCTTCAAAGATATCGTCGCCCACACATTAAATGCTTTTGCATGGGCCCTGCTGTCCCAGGACGTATAGTAACTATTATTCACTTTGTTGAACTCTCCATAAATTTAATTTAATGAGGCTTTAGATAATTAATTCCAATAAATCATCTGGAATTAATGCCCTAATTACGTCTATTCCACAATTACCATAACCCCAATCAGCATGTATATAATCTATACCCGCCCTCCTGGCGGCCTCCATGTCTACATCCATATCTCCTATATATAAAGTCTCAGATGGATCCCTTTGACATTTAAGCATAGCACGGAAGAGGGGATCAGGGTTTGGTTTACCCCTCTCTTTCGCTTCGGGACATTCAACTACATCAAACAAAAGGTTGTACCTCTTGATAATTTCAAGAGTTCTGGTCTTATCTTTTGATGTTACGATCCCTATCCTGAGACCCATCTTTTTTATCCTTTCAACCACATCTAAGCAGTTTTCATAGGTGTCAATTAAATCAAGACGACAGGAACTTGCCACATCGTATACACTCTTAATCTGGTCCGCCTGATCACTCAACCCCAATTCATCCATTATGTCATCAAAGGGACGTCCTATCAGTTTGAAGTAATCTTCGAAAGGCACACTAAGTTCAAATGTTGCCTCTACTGAGGACCAGCTTAATTCCATATTTTTTTTGGAATCAATTAAAACACCATCCAGATCAAACAAGATAAGTTTATATTTAGGATTCATTTAGCTTTCTCTTTCTTTTATTAGGGATTCTACACGTAGAATATCATCAAATATGTCTACTGGTATTGAGCTGCCATCAGAAACCTCCACCATCTTAACCTTATAACCATTCTCTAGAAACCTGAACATTTCAATGCCTTCAGATAGCTCAAGATACCCCCTGCCCAATGATCTAAATTTTATAATACTTTCTCGCCTTATTGCGTATAGACCAATTTGACGTTTATACACAGGGTTAGATTCTTTTGGATAGGGGATAGAAGATCTGCTATATGCGATAGCGTAACCATCTTTGGATGTAATAACCTTAACGACATTACCGTTTACAAGATCACTCATATTCTCAATTAACGAATATGCATTGGCAATGTTCACTTTATCATTGCTCACTATCTCTGAAACAACCTTATCTATTCCATCCGGTTCTATCAATGGTTCATCCCCCTGGATATTTACAAAGATATCTCCTTCAATTCTTTCGGCCACCTCAGCCACCCTGTCTGTGCCTGTATTATGATTATCTGCGGTCATGATAGATTCTATACCATATTGATAACAAACATCATAAATACGGTTGTCGTCAGTAGCGACTATCAGCTTATCCACATATTTTGTCTTCTTAGCCTGGTTCCATACATGCCATACCATAGGTTTACCGCAAATCTTCGCTATTGGTTTTCCTGGAAATCTGGAAGATTTATACCTACATGGTATTACACCTATAACCTTCATCAACTCTTTACCTTATCCCATCCTTCTATAATTTTTTCAGCCAAAACAATATCTTCTTTCCCCCTAACTTCTATATGAGAATAAGGATTACTCACTTCGTACACACCTATCCTGCCACCCAGGAGAGATCCTTCTCTAACAAATTCCGAATGAGTCACACAACATAGACCTTTTAAGCCAATAAAACAGGGTTCCTTGTACTTTCTCGGAATATCACCTTTATCAACCCTCTCTATCCGACCGTCTTTCTCACTCCAAATCGACCGAGACTCCCTCCTCACTGCCAACACACTGTCAAAACCGTTCTTGACTAGTTGTATAACCATATCGTCTATAAGCTGTTTTGTCCTGAACGGAAATGTTATTTCGAGATACACTATAATATCCGGAAATATCTTTAAATCATCCATCCTCTCCATTGAATATTGGAGCACTTTCCCAGCATCCACAAAATCTTCTGAGAGAGATTCCTCTCTCAGAAATGGTGCGCTGGCTCCTAATTCTTCAGAAAGTTTTGCGAGTTCAGGGCTATCAGTAGAAACTAAAACCCTATTGATATATTTTGACTGCAATGCCTGTTCAATTGTATAACCAATCAACGGTTTGTCTCCCAGGAAATCATTTTCACCTTTAACAGGAATAACAGCAATAATATTCAGCTTATCGATATCAAGATAATCATTTTTTTTCGTTTCAGGCTTAAGAGTTTCAAGAATACGGACAATATTGGCACACCTCTCTTCATTTCCTTGGTGATAAATGCCATGATAGTGATAAACACTTGCCCTTGGTTCATAAACTATCTTATATCCTTTATGCAGAACTGTCTCTGCCCATACACGGTCTTCTATATTAGACAGAGTTTCATCAAACGGATGCTCTTCCCATAATTTCCTGCGTAACATACTATTCGCATTATGAAAAAAACTATCTTTCTTTTGCGTTCTCCTATCTAAACCAAATATTATGGAGAGATCTCTTTTATCGGAATCAGAAGTAAAGGCAAGTGGTTCCTGACGGCCATAAGCACCTGCAACTTCCTCATCATTAAAGTTTCTCATCAAATTTGAAAGCCACTTTTCGTTAACAGGAATACAGTGCCCTGAAAGGCATACTATATATTCCCCTTTAGACTCCCTTATTCCCATGTTCAGAGCTAAACCCGGTCTGAAATCCTCACAGGCTATCACCTTAGTAATATTAAATTGTAATGCCTTTTCTATCGTCTTGTCTGTACTTAAGTTATCTACCAGGATAACCTCAAAGTCTTTATAGTCCTGTTTAAAAACACCCATTAAACAAGGAGTTATCCACCGTTCCTCGTTTTTAGTTCTGATTATTATTGATATCACTCTTAATTACACTCTTTCAATGTCATAGGCAGGTTTGCTATATTCCACCCTATGCCTTATATTCTGCTTTTCTGATTTCATATATGCAATCAACCAGTATACATTTTTCCTCAGTTTTGAGAAAAACCACGGGATTTTATTCGATTAATTAAAACTATTATTGGAAGCCAAGGCCTAGTAAAGTAATAATAATTACGAATTTCTTTCTTCGCACCCAACAAAGCCTTCTTTGCCTCTGCATCTGGAATATCTGTTAAATTCAGTCTCAGTATTCCGATATGTTCCGTTTCAAGACCCATTAAATACTCTTCTTCATCCTTTATCTTCCCTTTCTCTAATGCTATTCTATATAATTCTGTACCAGGAAAAGCTGTTGCAAAGAATACGGACGGTTTGACTCCCAATTTTTTGCTAAATTCAACTGTCTCTCTTAATGTGTCTCTATCCTCGCCTATATAACCTAAAATAATACTAACTTCTAAAGCTTTTATATATTTCCGAGAAAGGGAGACAGCACTTTTCGCTTTCTCTGGATGTACCCCTTTCTTCATTATTTTAAGAATTTTTTTACTCCCACTTTCCACTCCAAGTGACATAATTCTACACCCACTTTTCTTAAGCCACTCTAATATTTCTTTATCAATAGTATTAACTCTGGAAGTCACTCTATAACTTATCCTCAGGTTCCTCCTTAATACTTCTTTACAAAAACCGATTATCCACTCTTTGTCCGCAGTAATACATTCACCTGACAGTGCGTATATTTTGATTTTATTACCATATTTACCCTTAAAATACTCTATCTCATCTACTATCTGTTCAAAAGGCCGATATCTTACACCGCTACTTACCACCCTAAAATTATTAAAACAAAAAGTGCAGCCATGTGGACAACCTCTTTGCGTATGAACCTGAAAAAACCCACTCGCATTTCGCAAGTAGCTTTCCATTGGAAAGAAACTATCATCAAACATTGGAACTTTATCCAGGGCTGGCATCAGCGACCTGTTTCCTGTAAAGACCACTTCACCATCGTTTCTTTTATAGCCAATCCCTTTTATAGAATCATAATTTCCAGTTGTTTGTATTTCTCTTAATAACTCTACCATTGTTTCTTCACCCTCACCAATTACTTCATAATCTATGTCAAACTTTGCAAAGCATTTTTCTTTCATGGACGAAGCTACAGCACCACCTAATACTATTTTAGCATAAGGATGAAGTTCTCTTATCAGTGGGACAAGAAAGAAAAGATAAGGATATACTGTTGACAATCCACCAATACCAACTACGTCAACTGGTGTATTTTTTACAAAACCATACACTCTCTCCTTAGAATAACGGTAACCATCTATATCTAATATCTGCACACTGTGCCCCTCTTCTTTTAATGAATGGTAGATATAGTAAATACCAAGAGGTGGTACACCGGAAAGATTATTTATTCCCATCATAGGGTTTATTAGTAACACATTCATTTAACTATATTTCTTTAAAAACACTGGTAAGTTTATCATATTTAATCTTTTGTTTTTTATTCTCTTTCTCCGCTCTCATTACGTAATCGGCAAGAGCAAGATCTTCCTCGGTCTTGACAATAAGTGCGGACTTTTTACTTACAGGATAATATCCTACCTTACCACTGAATAGTGCATGCCCGTGCTTCTCATATGCATCCATAAATGACCTGTTCTTCCACATCATTATTGAATACACAAACGGCTGAACAGGCTCTAAATTCTGAGTTTGAGCAAATATTTCTTCCTTCCTAAAGTTAACGGGTTTGCCTTGATAGACACAGTGGACCTGCTCATTCTTAGTGGTTATAAGGGTATCAAGCTCTTTCTCAACAAAGTAGTTTATGACTTCTTCAACCTCATCACCCGTCTGCAGAGGAGACGTAGGGTTCGTCCAAGCAAGCACATCTGATGGATATTTCGACATAAAATCGTAGACTACAGCATCTGACTTTGTAGTAGAGGAACCAAGCTCTACCGGTCTTTGGTAAAACTCAACATTATAACGCCTTGCAATGTCAGCAAATATTTCATGGTCAGAATTCAAGATAACTCTAGTAAAAACACCCGAAGTCTTTGCCGCCTCAATTGCGTAGTAAATAAGAGGTTTGCCATTTATGAGTGCAAGGTTTTTCATCCTAAGCCGCGTACTTCCAATCCTTGCAGGAATCATCGCAATTATGTTTAAATCATTATTCATCGCTTATCTTTCGCTGAAACTTAATAAAGAGCAATGAAGCTCGGATAGCAAACATACTTATATAGTAAAATCTACTTTATAATTTCTACCGATCTGAATAAAATCGTCCAAGAGTTGTCTTGAAACCGGAATCCCTTCTTTAGCCCTGATCTCTGCAATCTTTTTCTCCGGATCACCAGGAACCTGGACTGGAACGTTCATATCCCTCCTTGGCTCTGACCTCAATGCCTTCACCATTCCTGCCATTCTCTTCTTGAAGACTGAGATCTCCTCAAAACAGTCTATACGTAATGCCATAAAAAATTGTCCTAAATGTCTTCGTTCCCCCATTTTACCAGAATACATTTCACTTACATCAATGCCGCAAGGCATCCCTGACAGCAAACTGCAAAGAACATCTACCATCATACTTAAGCCATAACCCTTGTAGTCACCAATTGGAAGCAAGTACTTTGCACTATCCGGATCAGTGGTTGGATTACCATTTGCGTCGGCAACTGAATCAGCTGGAATCGGGGCGTTACTTTCCTTATGCTGTAATACCCTATTAAAGGTTATGGCACTCGTTGCCATATCGAGGCAAAAGGGTTCCTCTCCCTCACAAGGAGCCACAAAACAGATTGGGTTATTACCAAAAAAAGCTCGTTTGCCACCACTGGTTAAGACGTGGGGTGTGGCATTTGTAAAGCACATTCCTATCATGTCTCTTTTAGCTGCTATAAGTGCAAAGAATGCAGCTGCGCCAAAGTGACTGGAATTATAGACAGCAACATGCCCACTCCCCGCATCTGCAGCCATTTCTATAGCCTTATTCATCCCTTCTACTCCTGCTGCATGCCCAAAAGAATGATCTCCATCCAATTTTCCAGTCGAAATTGAAGTTTTATTAAATATAAATTTTGGCTTATGATTTATTCTACCACCTTTTAATCCCCTCAGGTAATGAGGAAATAAACGAATACCGTGTGAGTCAATACCACGAAGTGATGCATGAAGCAATCCTTGAGCAACAGCCTCTGCCGAGAACTCTTCCACTCCTTCTTCCAGTAAAACAGTCTGGATAAAACCACGCAGGACATCTGAAGATATAAAGCAGGATCCCATTTTATGTTTTCTAATAAGTGTTAAGTCGTTAAAGGATAGAGACTGATAAAATATATTATTTGTCTGATTGGCTGAAATATTACTATAAATCTATATCAATCCATCTGTTTTGTTGGTTCAGCCCATTATTTACAGCTTCCACAACGGCCGTCGAAACCAGACTCTCTTTGAAGCTAGGCCTCATACCTTCTAGTACTTCAGGTGTTACTTCTCTTTTATTAAGTAAGCTTACGTCTTTTAAGAAAGTATGTATACTTTCAATACCATACCCCTGATAAGAAGTATATCCTTCCGGTGTTGGATACGTTAGACAGAAATCAGGATTTAGTTCTTCTATGCCTTTCTCATCTGAAACAATTGTAATTCCACGCCTTTTTTGATCAGACTCAAATCTCCCCTTTGTGCCTATAACCTTGACTTGCTGATCAGACATAGCAGATGTGTTCTCAGGATCAATCCAGTTCGTATGAATAAATGAAAAGAATTTCTTCTTATTTGGTAATTCCCACTCAATTGTAGCATGGATAGCGTCAAAAGTATCTATACCCTGCTCTCTCAGCCAGCCGTATTGGGCAGTTACCTGAACCTTCCTTGGCAAACCTCCCGTAACAAAGTAGATTATGTCCACATAATGAACGCCCAGGTACTGAAAGACATTACTCCTGGAGAACCATGCTGAAAAAGTTTTGGATGGAATACTCTTTCTCTGACTATATTCCACAATAAAGTACAACGGTTCTCCTATTATTCCTTTTGTAATAGTTTCTTTTAGTTTAAGATTTGCCCGATCAAACCGTTTATGAAACTCTGTAGCTCCATAAAGCTGCCGCTTCCCAAGCAAAGCGATGAGCTCCTTTGCTTGACAAATAGTTGGTGTTAGCGGCTTAACCACTAAGGCATGAAACCCCCCTTCCAGGCAACGGCCTGTAACTTCTCGGTGCAAATGGTCAGGTACAGCAACAATAGCGCATGCCGGATCAGGAATTTTACCAAGAGCGTCTTTGTAACATTCTACATCAATTTCAGGCCCTTCTGGGAAAAACCTGACATCTAAATCTACTCCCATCAACATGCTTAACTCTTTTAGCTTTTTTTTGGCCTCTTCAACGCCATATGGATTTGTACCAACGATAAAAACCTTCCCCAGATACATACCTCTTCGTTTCCACTCACATAAAGCGGGTAATACTGTTCCAAAGCCGTTAGTACCACGACCTGTGACATATACCCCATTCCCAATAACTAAAATATTCATTCTTTAAAAAGATGCATAAAGCAAACTAATGTTAGGATGAGAAAGCAAGTGTTAATAACCTTAAAGTCTGATACGTTACTAAAGCGGTACAATAATTTTGTTGAATACTAAGAATGCCTGGAATGTCTGTAGCCTCGGAAAGTGACATCTTTACTCAAGTATAACCTTTCTGTTTGTTCAAGCGCGGCCTTTAGCATATGACCATAATAATTCTTTAAAAGCGTCTTATTTGCTTCACAAAGGGCCTGATAGAATTCTTCATCAGAAAGTTGAGTAAAATTAACAGATAGTAAATCACTATTAATATGTTTATTCTCATAAAAGTCAGCCACATCCTTTAGCAAACCCTTCTCTATAGCATGATAATAGAGGGGAGACCCGGGATACGGAGTTAAAGCACGTATTGTCCTCAGCTGAGAGTGATCATCATATTTGAGAAGGAAATCCACAGCCTTCTGCAAGGTTTCTCTGTTTTCATCTATATTCCCAAAGATCATAAACAACCCGGGTTTAATACCGACCTGCTGGGTAGTTTCTATTCCTTCAACAATTTGTTTAGGAGAGATCATCTTGTTCATACGTTCTAAAGTTTCCGCATCAAAACTCTCAACACCATATCCTATGAACACACATCCGGCTTTCTTCATCAATTTTAACAAATCAAGTTTTGCAAAATTAATCCTGCCATTGCAATACCACTTTATATCAAGGCCTGCATCTAATATTCCTTCACATAATTCCTGAGTTCTTTTCACACCAACCATTGTAAGCTCATCAGAAAAAACAATGTAATTAATTTGATACCTCTCTTTTAATTCACGAATCTCTTCGATAATACTTTTAACGGATCTTAACCGTGTTCCAGTATCCATTCTATAACAAAAATTGCAATGATATGGACAGCCCCGTGACGTGACAACCTGCATGGACCTATCGGTACTCTTCATCCCTGGAAATTGTAACATCGCATAATAATCTATCGGAAAAAGATCCCACGCAGGTAACGGTATGGTATCAAGATCCTCTTTCTTAATCATTTCGCGTTCATTTGTTTTGACCAAAACTCCATCTTTCAGATAGGAGATGCCATTAATCCTTGATGTGTCCTTTTCTTCTTCTAATGCATCCAGCAATTCAACAACTGTAATCTCCCCCTCTCCATGAACTATATAATCGGCTCCACTCTTTTTCAAGAAATACTCCGGTTCCGGGGATGGCCCATGCCCTCCCAATATATAAATTGGCCGATTTGGCACTGAGTTAATAACCTCAGAAATCTTGAGGAGTTTTCTGTACTGGTAATATCCGGCAATAAGGCTAATGGCTACAAGTTCCGGCTCCTTTTCAATAAGGAATTTCTTTAAATGAGACTCTGGCCAATGATACTGGTCCTGACTATAAACAGAAACCTCATGCCCCGCTTTTCGTAACACGGCAGCAATGTAGGCTAAACCGTGTGGAAACCAGGTTGTGTAAGCGTCATGATCATAGGCGATTAACAAAACTCTCATAATTATTCAGTCTATCCTGCCACAAACTGCAGGTAGAATAGTCAAGTAACCTTCTGTGCCCTTTCCAAACGCATAAATATCCGTACCAACTATAAGTATGCTCAATGCCGTATTCTCCGTCATGAGTCAAGACTCTTTTTTTTACCGTCTTGAAATAATTCACTAAAGTACTCGGTCAATTTTACTTTTTCACTATCTCTAAAAACATGCCTTTCCCATATAGAATCAGGTAGTTCTTTCTGAAAATGATTTTCAAGCAACCATTTGAGTGCCCATGACAGCTTGCCCTCTGCATCTACATAATAACACGAATTAACACGCGGGGTTAAGGACGGGTCAAGTACCTGCCCGTCTATATGGCAGTATTTTCCCTGGCTATCATACTGGAGTACTGGTACTTTATTCTGCAAAGCCTCTTCTATTGTTGTTGAAGAATAACTTACAATCATATCTGCGATAGAAAGATAATCTTCAAAGCTTCCTTCGGAGTGAATACTGTAGCAATCTGACTGGATTAGCAAATCTTTTACATCTTCTATTGACATAAACATTTTCTGTAAATTATTTGGTCTCGTTCTTATAATTAAATGCATATTCTTTATTGTCTCTACCGCTCTAATAAGCGAATTAATATTTTCAATATATTCATCAGGTCGTTCATACACGTATAATCTAACAGACCTGGCCTTTGGTGTGCTTGCGTGGACAAGTATGATTTTATCTTTATGTTCAGGAATTATTTTGCCCCTTAAAAGAGCTTTTCTATTTTTATTATTTTCTATAGAGGCAAAAAGAAGGGGCCCCGTGATAATTTGTTTACTTTTTGTCGGCACTTTTTCAAGATAGGATTGCGCCCAGGGAGATTGAACCGTTACATATCTGTATGGAGTATTAATGAGACAAAGACCGTGCTCTTTCCATTCAATCATTTCATATTCACTCTTAGGTGGCACATGGGAACCTTGTGGTATCATTAAAGATGGAATGCCATATAAAGAAGACAATTCGCCTAAAATGCTAAAAACTTCTCCACTTGTATTTGAAATGATTATAGTCGGCTTTTTTTGTTTAAGAAGTTTATCAAGATATATGCTTTGTGTATGTATATCGCATATAATAGGGAAAATATTTTTCCTGATTTTATTAAACACCATATCTTTAAAGTGAACCCCCTTATATGTAAAATAATTATTACTGTTCGACAATTCAAGCTTCGATATAGTATCACTTAACTTTTTCAAAAACTTTTTCTGCCTTTTTTTACCTGAAATTTTCGGCAGAGGAATATGGACAGACCCATTGTTGTTGGAAAAGCTTGTTTTCAGGGATTCTTTACCCCACAGGTCGAGATGATAAATCTGCACAGAATCAAATTCACTTTTAAATTTTTCCAGAACTTTATCAATATTATGGCTTTTACATGGAGCAACGATAACATATTTGTAGTTCCTTGCTGTATGTTTTATCTGTTTAATGCTTTGATAGTACAAAATAAGATTAACAATCTTCTTTAAATAGGCTTTCAATGATTCAGCAAAAAATAACTTTTTATTTTTTTTGTTATGAATTATTTCACAAGCTATCCCATAGTTATCAGCAACTCTTTTTATAACTTCGTTACAATAGCCAGCATTAAATGTAAAGGAATTATTCTTTAAATGACTATACTCCATATCGCAAATAATTATTTTCCCGAAATTCAATTGAGCATGAGCTGTATCAATTATTTCTATCAACCATAGAACATAATGAGCATACTCTCTGAGATAGTACAAAAAAGAGACACTATAACCATGTTTCAAACCAAGATCATCTTGTATATTCAGGCCTGAACGAAAATGTTGATATATACTGTCTGACTTTAGTAATACTTTCTTGTGACCTTCTTTACCAAAAAAATTATACGTATCGTAACAAGAAACACTTATGTTTTTGAGATACGCACGCACCTTAGGCCAAATCGCTATGATATAATTATTTTTGTCCTTAAGTTCATCGATTGACTTCTGAGCAATAAAAGCGTCAACTTCATCAATAAATTCAAATATAACCAGACTTTTAGACAACTTTTAACCCATTAGTGACACAAGCAAACAATAACATATTTTAAGCCTATTGAACGATATCATAAATTTTATAATTGCTTGAAATAAGATTGAAATACATAGCAGTTTACCTGATCAACTCTAATGAGTATGAACATTCACCAGGCTCTTATGCCTGTTTCTGAAGTACACCCAAAACCATCCAGATAAAAACAATATCCACGAAATTATGGTAATATATACTCCCGGTAAATATGGGGATGTATCAAATTCCATGGTCAGAGTATATTTTCCCTTGGGTAATCTTACACCTTTAAAGATCTCATTTGCTTTGACAATCTGCAGGTTTTTCTCACCAACATAGGCCTTCCAGAAAGGGTGCCAGGCATCTGCAACCACTAAAAGCTCTTCATTCTTACTGGAAAAATCAAAGACCATCTTTCCATAAGAGAATTCCTTTAACTCTATCGAAGAATTGCCTTCGTTTTCCGGTAGTGGAAAGCAATCTTCTCTTGCCAGATAAGCGGTACCTCGTTTCACGTTTTCCAGGTGTTCTCCCTCTCTTTTAATATCCAATCGCTCCGCTAAATAAAAATATGGCCATGCATTGAGATTCTTATAAATGTATAGCCTTTTCGATTTAAAACAGAGTGACAGGTTTTCCGGTATATTCTGAATCTCCCTCTTGCTATAGTAATAATTCACGGCCCCCATATCGAGTAATTCAGAAGATATTACAGGACCTCGCCCCACACTCCTCAAGTGCTTCAATTGGTTGACTCCATCCCCATTAAAAATATGATAAGTGAAGTTGGCAACATCATTTTGAGTGAATGATTTTGCTCGATGAAATCTCAAACCTGCGGACTCTTCATAACCAAATCTACGTTTATGATATTCCTCACGCCCGCCTGCCTCCTCTATTCTCCGGTTATATGTTTCTACATCAGTGAACGACGGCTGTCCAGGACGCACATAGTAAAATCGATCTGTAGGTTCAAATCTTGGCAGGTCTGGCCCTACCTTTTCCCATATGAGTTTTTCTGTATTCAAGGGGTGAACGTTCCAGGACATTGTAATTCCAGCACATAGCAATAGGCTTGCAAAAACGGTTCTTTTACTGGCAAAAATAGCTTGAAACCATTTGTCCTTTATAAAAAACAACGTAAGTACTGAATTTAACAGAAAGGCTACTAAAGAGTACCAATGCATGGTAGATTGTAGAATATACATACGATCAAAAGCATAAAGAGCAAGAAGGTCTTTTGGAAACTCACGCATTCTATCAGGCCCGAATTGCACAATACTCCATTTTGCAATAGCTGGAAATAGTTCCGGACTCATAAATGAGATAAGGCAGAAAAGTGATAATCCTGAATAGAAAATAAACAATAAGGAAGCAACACTTTTTTGTAGAATTCGATACCAGGGAGAATTGATCTGTAAATCCTCTTTCTTATTATAGGTCAGGAAAATAGCAATTAACCCAAGCTGCAGGATAAAAAGTGTTGAAGGTCCAAATATATTTAAAAAAAAGATTTTACCGCCTAGGAATTTCTTGAGTTTCTCATATATTGGGAAAATCCATAATAGCCTTTCTATAAGATAGACTATGATTATGCTTTTCAAAGAAAACTCCCAAAATGATTTGGCACGGCGAAACAGAAAAAACAAAAGAATCAACGGGAATACAGCAACAACATTGAATGAATAATACAGTGGGCCCACACCGGGGACATCAAAATTATAGTACAGCCATTCTACTGAAAGAAGACTGATTAAATATATAATTAGCGATTTAAAATCAGGTAAAAGATTAAAAGCGTCAGGAAAAAGAAATTTTTTATCTCTCACATACCCGATAATTTCTCCCTCGTACAGAGAAGAGTAAAAAACGGAAAAACTGAGTAAAACAGCTATTCCCAGTCCCAGAACAAAGAAAAGTAAAAAATTAATCGTTATTTTCTTTAAAGGAGGTTTGAAATATAGATAATAAGAGACCCCAAAGAAGGCTCCAAGACTCATAAGAAACAACCAGTTCCGAAGACTTCCGAAGCTAAAGGCAAACCATGAAATTGCCGAAAACAGAAGAACATGCTGGGGCTTTGCACGGTTAAAATAGTGATACAAAAGTATCAACATTAAAGACCCTCCCACCAGTTCAGAACCAAATCTTAAATAATGCGTGCCTGCCTGATGGGAAGTGAATACAATAAGAGGAGATAAAAGCCAAAGGGATTTACCTGCACCAGGGGCGACCTGTTTAAGAAAAAAATATAGAGAAATTCCAGCCAAAAGACTAAGAAATAAAATAGACAGGGTATAGGAAAGTTCTCGCGATGGAGTGATTTTCTCCCAAAGACTCAACATGGACCATGGGTGCCAGGTAGGATCTCCGTAAAAAAATGAGATTCCAAATCCATAATCAGGCCTCCATCCATTTCCAATACTATTCCCATATGTTAGGTTTGATACTAGAAATTGATCCTGATGAACAAAAAAGTTTGCACCACTAAATATTTCATGGTAACCAAATAATATCGCTCCAACAATCAGGAGAACAGGAACAATACCTTTTTTATTGAGTAAAACGATCTTACACACTCTTATAATCTCCAATACTTATTATTTATTCCATTTGAAATATATTTCAAGCTTAGCTCTATCTCGTACTATGACAGACCACGGCCTTTCGTTAGAGTTAGAATCAAGACGAATTTAAGCATATTCATAATAGTAGAGCAAAGAGATAGCGTTGCAGTGTTGACCGTTCCGCAATTCCTTTGGACAGGGCAATAGGCAAGAAACAAGACAGGGAATCCTTGTCGGCAATAAGTTATAACTATCCGAAACTTTAAAATGTACCCACTGAGAGTCATATTATTCTAAATCAAAAAGAGTCTTATCCTCTTCCCCCATATAAGGGCCCTGCTTTATTTCCAGTATAACCGCATCCTCAAGCATATCAAAACTGTGCCCTCCATCAATTAATAGAATAATATCCCCCTCATTTAACTCTCTTGTGGTCAACAATTTTTTCTCTTCAGTACAAAGTTTAACCCTGACTTTTCCACGTTTTATTATGAGTGTTTCTGGCGTACCAGTTATACTTCTTTTAACAGGACGGTGCAGATGAGGTGTTATTGTCTTCCCCTTCTCATATACTATGAATCCAAACTGTTGCTTATAATCATCGGGAGTTATAAACTCTGTTTTATCCGGCTGATATTCTGCGGATATTATAACAGCGACAACCATTTGTCCGTCTTTAACCCATTCAATACCCATATTAACGTATCCTATTCCAACATGGTTTCAGAATTATTTCAAAAACCGATAATCTAAAAAAATTCAGTCTAATATCCAATTGATCACATTTTCACATTTATACCTGATAAGAATTTATATAAAGCTATATTAATGTTTTAAGTGTATCACAAACAACATCAACCTGACTCTTCGTCAATGTCATACCGGAAGGAAGATACAGTCCATATCTAGACGCCCGTTCGGCAATTGGATACTGTTCTCCGACAAATAGTCCCCTGTCATGAAAAACAGGTTGTTCGTGGAGACCTAAAAAAAATGGCCTGGAACCAATGCCATGACTTCTCAGCTTCTCCATCATCTCTACAGCTTGTATACCTGATGATCCATCCAGTTCAATCGCGTACATCCAATATACTGTCTTAGCCCAGGGGCTCTCAAGCGGAAACCTTAGACCGGGAATTCTTGATAATCTCTCACGATAATAATCACCCATCCTCCTTTTAAAGGAGACTGATTCTTCAATGCGCTCCATCTGTGCCACTCCAATCGCTGCCTGTAAATTGGTCATACGAAAATTATACCCCATCTCTGTGTGATAAAACCTTCGGCTGGTTTTAAAACATAGATTCCTGTACGACCTTGCCCGTTCATCCATCACTCTATTATTTGTAACAACCATCCCTCCTTCGCCTGTGTTAATAATCTTGTTTGCATAAAAAGAAAATATAGCAATGTGGCCAATACTCCCTGCTTTCTTTCCTTTGTACTCAGCACCATGCACTTCTGCCGCATCTTCTACAACTGTAAGGTTATATTTTTTAGCAATTTCTAACACAGGATCCATATCGACCGGGTGGCCGTATATATGGACAGGCATTATGGCCCTGGTTCTTTTCGTGATTTTAGCTTCAATTTGTGTAACATCCATATTCCAGGTATCTGGTCCAATATCAACCAACACCGGTATAGCACCTAAACGCAGCACTGCAATGGCACAGGAAATAATAGTAAACGTAGGCATAATAACCTCATCACCCTTTTCAATACCTGCGGCATAAAGAGCTGTTTCTAATGCAGCGGTCCCGTTACATACAGCAATGCCATATTCTACACCTATGTAAGAGGACATGCTCTCCTCGAATTGCTTTACAAAGGGACCTTCCGATGAAACCCAGCCGGTATCAATACACTGAGTTAAAAGCTCTTTTTCTCTAATGCCAAATAAAGGCTCATTTACCGGTATCATAAATCAATCACTCAACAGACCTGCAAAAAACAGGCTTGTTCATATCCATTCCATATAAATAGTAACATTCCTAATTTTTTAATCCGTCATTCTGGTAATCTTTTGCCAAAAGTAAGCTTTACAAAAGCGAGAAAGGCATTTATCAGGTGTATGGTTTTGTGGCGATTAAAAAGCATGAAGAAATATCTGATTAATCTTTTTGGATGTAGATAAAAGGATTTATACAAACGATTCATAAAGTCAACTAATATTTCTTCGTTTAAATTTGGAGGAATATAATTCACAAGAAAGGTATCTATTTTAGTAAAGTCTTTAATTTTAGTAGAAGCAAAGATGTCATTATAAGCAGCAGACCCGGGTAGAGGTGTAAAGAAGCTTATAAGAATCTCATCTAAAGGAGCATTAAGTGCTAGTTTTCTAGTGTCTTCTAATGTCCGGGCAGTTTCAGGAGGAGAACCAATTATGAAGTATGCTCTTGATTTAATATTGGCCTTATTGACAGAGTTTAAGGTTTGCCAGATCGCATCAACTTTCATATTTTTATTAAAGTAGTCTAAGATTTGTTGGGAACCACTTTCAAGTCCAAACGAAATTTGCCAGCACCCTGCTTTTCTCATATCCCTGAATAGTCTCTCATCACTCCGATCTGCCCTTCCTTCACAACTCCAACTAACATCTAATTTCCTTTTCTCTTTTTTCTCAATAAATTCATATAACTTTTTCTTATTTAAAAGAAAAATATCGTCAAAGAAACAGACTTCCTTAATACCGTACCTATTTTGCAGATACTCAAGTAATGATATTAAATAGTCAACTGAACAGGCTCTCAAATGGCGGCCAAAAACACTTTGAGCACAAAAAGAACAACTATATGGGCATCCCCTGGACGAGATAACCGGAGCAATCGGTAACCTTGAGTAATTATTGGGTGAAGGCCTATAAAAGTCTGGAAAGTTCGGCAATAGATCGTATGCCGGAAATGGAAGATCGTCCAGGTTTTTAATATAATCTCTAACGGCAGTTTTTACAACTTTACCGTTATTGCGAAAAATGATTCCATCGATATTTCTATCAATCTTATCACTTACAATTAGTTCAAATAATGTTTTTTCACCTTCTCCATAAATCCCAACATCAAAGTGTTTAAACTGATTAATCGTATCTTCTGGCAACGCTGTAACATGCGATCCACCAATTATTGTTATTATATCCGGAAAAGCTTCTTTGATCTCCTTAGCCATTTGTGCTGCAGAATAGATCATATTTGTTGTAGCAGTAATACCGACATAAGCGGGTGACTCCTCCTTTATCTGGTCTAACACGCTTTTGATATCGATACCCAGGTTATATGCATCTATAATCTTAACTGAAATATCTCTTTCTCTAACGTAACTGGCAAGGCTCAGAAGTCCCATTGGAGACAGCTTGCTCCCAAGCTTAGATTCCCATTGGCTTAAAGCAATTGGCGGATTAATTAATAATATGTCAATCATATTAAATTCGGAGAGACGATAATTATGGGGGAAAAACCAGCTTTCTTAAATAATTAACAGTGGATGTTAATTCACTTTTTTGCAACAACAATATAATGAGTAAAAAGATCGTGAAAGGAGAAGTAGATTTTTTCCATCTTAAAGCTTGTATTATTTATAATGGATAAGGCATGCTCCTTTGAATTCAACCTGGTTATCTCTTCCGGCGTATACCAGAATTTAATTCGGCAGATTTTTGTTAGAAAATAAGTGACGCTATCCAGCATGAGTTGAATAAAACCTTTTTGATAAGGCCAGAACAGTATGATAAATGAATCCTTCTTCAATACCCTGTAAAACTCATTCAGGACATCAACAATTTCAGATTGATCAAAGTGTTCCATTACTCCCAGGTTATATATTCCGGCAATACTCTCACTTTTGTAAGGCAAATGGAATATATCACCGGCTATCCCGGTTAAATTGTCAAACTTATTAACAGCATTTCTAAGCGTTAAAGAAGACTTATCTAAAGCGATATAACTCTTATTGATATCCTTCAATCGCATTGAGCTTTCTGAACTGCCGGAACCGCAGTCAACATAAAAACCATTCTGCTGAAAGTACACTCCAAGAATTCTCTTAACATGAAAAGATAAAATATATTTTCGATATATTCTACTTGCTTTCCCAAACAATGATCCTTCATGGTCTATCCAATACTTTTCCCATTCTTGTACACTATTTGTGTTCAAGTAGATATTCCATTCTTATTAAATAAATGATAAGTGATTTTCTCATACCATGAGGTCGTTAATTCTCAATTTGCAGTATGACAAGGGAGTGCAAAGAGATTACAGCTTTTAATAGTCAATTAATTTAATCCCTGCCTTTAGAAAGATTTTCTCCACCGTTGGTAGAATCTTTCTAATTGTAAAGTCGTCGACAAGAACAGAACCTAGCAGAGTTAATCTACTGGTTTTAATAGTTGCACATTCCTTGCACATTGGAACTTGAGATTTCAAGCCCTCCGCTAGAAGTTTTCTGTATGCAACCATCTTTTTTGAATTCCATAATTCTCTAATAGAAGTAGAGTTTACATTCCCTATAGGGTCTTTAAAGTCAGAATCCAAACAGCAAAAAGCTATTGTCCCATCAAATGAAATAGAAAGCTGACGATAAGGTATAATACATGATAAATTATCCTGACTGTCAAAGTTCATAGCGAGCTCCGGAGTTCTTTCTGCGCCATAAAAGCTTACAAACTTCTTAAATCTTACGTCATCCGCACCTTTGTAGGCTTTCCATTTTTCATGAAACAACTCCTCTTCGTCTTTATTCTCAGGCATGTATACCATCTGCACAATCGTAAACGGTTTTCCAGCGCCTCTCTTGTATTTCTCATTAAGAAAATAACAGACATTTTCCATGGTCTTTTCAAATTTGGAACCAACCCTGATTTTTTCAACGGTCTCCTTTGTCGCTCCGTCAAGGGACAGCAGTAAAATATCCGGCGGATTTTTTAAAATTAGATCAGTTATTTTCGCCGTTAACAAGGTTGCATTGGTAGACACGCCAACCCTTACTTCGTTTTCCAAGCAGTACTCAATCATATCATGCAAATCCGGATGCATAAGAGGTTCCCCAATGCCTCCGGATAAATAAACCAACTCTGCATAATCTTTTACCTGATTAATTATTTTCTTAAATAATAACAAATCCATATACCCGCTTGTTCGAGTTGAACTCTGCCTCGAACACATAATACAGGAGAGGTTACAATGGTTTGTGATTTCTATGACAATTTCAACAGGAAATGCGGTATTAACACTTGCCTTATTTAAGTAACATGCTGCGATTTTATATCTATTGTTTAGCTTTGAAACGTTAAGAATATTTGAATCTATCCACATTATCTTCCTTTGGTTAGCCTTAACCTTACAGTTGTCCAGATATATTTTTGACCCCTTTTAATATATTGTAATAAGTTGGAGCCGGTCTTCGATGTACCATGCTGCCTGGCTCCACATATATAGGGCACCTCTGTTACTTTATATCCTTTCTTTATTGATCTATAAACAAAATCAATAAAATATTCTCCATAGTCACCTCTTAATTTTATATCCTCCAAAACCTCTTTTTTTACTGCTACAAATCCACTGGTATAATCTTTGAAGGATGGATCAAGTAAATGCTGAATCACAAAATTCATAACAAAGCTTAAAATCGCAGACAAGAAAGAGTCCTGGCTCTTTTCTATCAGTACTATCCCTCCTCCTGGAACATATCTTGATGCAACCGATAGATCATATCCATCATTAACTCTTTCTAATAAATCTTTTATTTTTTCAGGTGGCATTGACAAATCAGCATCCATCCAGACAACAACATCACCTGACGAGGAATCTATTCCTTCAGAAATCGCACTGGTCAGGCCACTCCTCCCACAGCGTCGTAGAATATGAATTCTATCATCCTTTTCCTCTAGCTCTTGCACAACCTTCCAGGTACCATCTGGAGAGTCATCATCGACAACAATTACTTCATATTCTTGATCTTTTAAATTGGTTTGTATGTCTAAGACCAAAGGAGTTATATTGTCCTTTTCATTATATGTAGGAAGAATAACGGATATTTTTTTCATCAGGGCTCTATTATAATTCTTTTATAGCAAAGAAACCATTTATCTGGCCCTTCAATTGGCAAAATGTTCTTATTGAAAATACTCTTTTTAAAATGTATGACAGTCTTAGGTAGAAACGCTTATTTGCATTATCTAGAAATCTGGAAAATGTGTCATTATCCAAACCTTCCGGAGTATAATGGATTTGACTATGATCCAGGATTGTGCTTTTTGAGAAATCAAAAATGTGTCCACCAGCAGTAAGCGTCCTATATAACTCTGTTCCTGGAAGGGGAACAAACTTATTGAAATGAGCATAATCCAGTTTCATATCGATGGCAAATTGTACCGTCTTCTCAAGGCTTTCGTACGTTTCTCCGGGAGTTCCCACGATGAAGTCACCTCTCACCTCCAGTCCTGCTTCTTTTGTCAAACGAATTGCCCTCATATTCTTTTCAACGGTATTACCCTTTTTAAGAAGCTTTAGCATTCTATCATCGCCCGATTCAAACCCATACAAAATCTGCCAGCATCCCGCTTTTTTCATACGCTTAAGGAGAGGACCGTCAACGTTAGAGACCTTAGAAAGACACGTCCATGTGAGATTGAGCTTTCGTCTTTCAAACTCATCGCAGACATCATATATCCTCTTCTTGTTTACGGTAAATGTGTCATCAAAAAACCTGATCTCCCGTACCCCGTATTTTGATACCACTTCTTCTATTTCCAAAAAAATATTAGGCACGCTTCTCATTCTGTAACGTTCGCCAAATACTTTTCTATCGCAGAAAGTACACTGAGTTGGGCACCCCCTGCTTGTAATCATCACAGCATAAGGCACCCTGCGACACGAAGCCGGTGTCGGTTGATAATATTTAGGATGGGGCAGTAAATGTCTCGCCGGCAGCGGTATTGAGTCTAAATCGTTAATAAATCCTTGATTTTCGTTTTTGCATATCTCATCTTTATTCCTATAGCAAATTCCCCGTATTTCGTCTAAGCCCACAAATTCCCTATTTTTAAAATTATTAAACAGATGTTCTATGGTTATTTCTCCCTCACCTATCACCCCTATATCAAAAAGGCCTGTCTTCATCGTCTCATCTGGCAAAGCACTTACATGGGTACCACCTATCAGGATCTTTACATCGGGACGTTTTTCTCGAACAAAAGAAGCTATCTTCCTTGCATTGACAAAAGCAGGGGTAGTAGAAGTAATACCGATGACATCCGGGTGTTCACTCAGTATCATCTTAAAAAGGCCATCAAAAGATATACCTATCGCACAATCAATAATTTTAACCTCTATACCTGCCCTTTCTAAAATAGCAGCAACGTAAGAAATCCCGAGAGGAGGAACAATATTCAGCACCTTTCTTACACTTTTTGATCTTCCAACAGATTCCTCCTCTTGTTCAAAAGGTGGATTTATTAACAACACCTTAGACATTGGTAATTATTCCTCTTATTTTCATGGTTTCCGTACAAACAAAATAATCATCACTATTTCTATCATGCCGGTTGCACATGTGAGCGACGCATCCTATGATTATCGCTATTTCTTATGAAGTTATCGAAGGACACATTACTGCAACTAGCTGCTTATGGCGATTATTTTTTATACTGAAATAAGAATTTCAATCTTAACCATTCATATTTTACACCTAGTAAAATCGTATTAACGTAACCATTCATGTTAACTTTTGAGTAGACCCAACTATGACTCATACGGTGAATTATTCTATATAGAGTGTTATCAGGAAGGAGAATTAAAAGTTTAACAATGGGCAACAGCCTTGGGAATTTAGTTAGTAAAATAGAAAACTTATGTAATTTTGCAAGCTTCTTAGCGTCTGCATTTTTAATAATACTTTTGGAATGAAAGTCAAAATCAAAACTATCCTGAAATACGGGAATCTGTAACAAACCTCTCATATCATCTGCAATGTCTGTACCTGGATATGGCTGAAAAACTGAATACCAGGGGACAGCAGTCCCTATTTTCTGATTTAAACGAATTGTTTCTAAACCATCTTCAAATGTTTCTGTTGGTAAAGCAAGCATATTAGTAGTAAGAAATGGTATCTTGTATTTATTGAGCAGCTTACCTGTTTCTATAATTTTTTTATCACTGATGGTCTTCTTCAGAATATTTCTTCGGATATTTTCTACACCGGATTCAATCCCCCAACCCGCTAAATGACAACCACTCTCTTTTAATGCGGCTGCAACTTCTTCATCCACAACATTCGCTCTAATTTGTGCAAAATACGGCATTCCAACCTGTTTCGCATATTTATGGGCAAAATCTAAGAACCACTTTTTATCTATACAAAAAGTATCGTCATGAAAATGGACATATCTCTTATGAGGGTATTTAGACTTAGCTTGTAAAATTTCCTTAATAACTATCTCCGCTGATCTGAATCTAACAAAGCTTGCTTTGTTTTCATAAAGATCTTTTAATTGCCTGTTAAAGCAAAAAGAGCAGTTATAAGGGCATCCTCTTCCTGCCATTGTCATCCAGGAATAAGATTTGCGAAATACATTGTATTTTTCAAATATTTCATCATCTGGAAGTGGGAGAGTGTCTAAATCCTCTATTAATAACTTCGGTGGGTTCTTATATACCTTACCTTCCTGTTTAGCCCATATACCGGGAATATCAGTTGTCGAACCATTACTTTTCATTCTGCGGACTAATTCCATAAAGGGTATCTCTCCTTCTCCCTGACACACATAATCTACAGGTTCCGATTCAACAACACTGGGAAAGAAAGTGGCATGGGGGCCTCCAAAAATTATTTTTGTTTCAGGCGAAACTTCTTTGATCGCACTCGCAGAGGCAATGCAAAATTTGTGGAGTCCCGAGAGAGTTACATAACCGACAAGGTTTGGCTGTTCTTTCTTAACATACCTTGCAATCTTCGCTGTATTGCTTTCAATCAGAACGTCGCACTCATCGCCTTCTTTTTTAAGTAGCGCACTTAAATAGCGGACCCCAATCCATTCAAAGTATGCTTCTATAACAAATAAAACTTTCATTTATCTCACCTCAAAGTTAAAATGGAAAAGTAGTTTTTCTGCATATGTGGAAACAATTATCAAAAACAAATATTTCATCATGACCGTATTTAAATATAGTCTAGAGATTTTCGAACTAATGGTGCATTGTTTACATAGGGATTGCACGTGCTCCACTTTGCAGAGAATCCAGGTAATGCAACCTACCCTTCTTCTTCAATAACTCATCGTATTTTCCGGACTCACATATAGTTCCATTCTCTATCACAAATATATTATCGGCAAACTTTACTGTAGAAAGTCGATGTGCCACAATAATTATAGTCATCTTTTGATGTAGCTCTTCAATCGCCTTGTGAATAAGCATTTCAGTCTCAGTATCCAGTTCACTGGTCGCCTCATCCAGGATAACTACCTCCGGATTCATTAACAGTGCCCGTGCAAACGCTACTCTCTGTCTTTGTCCTCCCGAGAGCTTGATTCCGTTTTCTCCGATTTCGGTATGGATACCATTCGGCAGCCTGGAAATCAACTCATCAATTTGAACCCGTTTACATACGTCTCTAATCATTTCATTATTTATTTTTAAATCTCCAAGAGTGAGGTTCTCTAACAGTGAACCGTCCAGTAAA
>Ga0233429_1000442_pt1 | contig 68194 bp, 67 predicted proteins | sample SI_118_April2016_3_FD_179879 | JGI IMG/M metagenome (GOLD analysis project Ga0233429, IMG submission 179879) | Seawater microbial communities from Saanich Inlet, British Columbia, Canada - SI_118_April2016_135_MG | ecosystem: Environmental > Aquatic > Marine > Inlet | place: Canada: British...
GGCTGTCGGAGGTACAATGGATTCGGTTGATGAGCCCAGAGGTGGCAAAACAGGATTTGTTATGAATATAACGAAGACGTCAAAAGACATATGAAACTCCTACTTGAAAATTGGCGAAAGTTTGTCAATGAAGAGATGGAAGAACCCATCACAACCCTTCGCATCTTCGACTTTGATGAAACAATAGCCCATACGAGGTCAGAAACACGTGTTAAAGCGCCCGATGGCTCCGAAGCGACCCTGAGTGACCAGCAGGAGTTTGAAGCCTATATGAACGCAGCTGCAGTGAAAGAAGGAATAGAAGCTTTTGACGCCGTGGATGCTTTGATGGAGTTGGGTTATCAAATTGATTTAAGCGACTTTTCGATTGTTAAAGATCCAGATGAAATCGTGATCATCACTGATATTATGCGTGAGTTCCCACCAGATTCTAAAACTTATATTATGACCGCAAGGCGGGGAAATTCAATCGGGCCAATTATCGATTATCTTGATGAGATTAATATTGATTCTTCACAAGTTAGAATAATGGCCACACAGGGAGAATCTAAAGGGGATGTGATGGCGCAGATGCTTAGACAAAAATTGATGTCTGACGGAAAATCAAATATTAATCGCATCGAATATTATGAGGATTCTGAGAAGAATATCGATGATGTGTTAGCGAAGGTTTGCGAGAACCCAAAGTTAATTGATATTAAACCAATAGATTTTGAGCTAATCATTAACAAAGTTATTAATAATGATGGCCAGTATAATATTCATCGGATTGAATGTAAGACTCCGGACTAATTAAGAGAAGTTGAGGATTAAAATATGGCAGAAACAAACGGGTGGGATACCTACTCAAAATTAGTGTTACAACAACTTGAATCTCTTTCTGGTGGTATTGATGGGTTGCGGTCTGAGTTACAAGATGTTAAAGAACAGCTAACTGAACTTAAGGCAAAAGAGGATAGGGTTCAAGATTTAAAGTCCTGGAAAGAGAAGTTTGATGAAGTAGCTTCACCTACTCAACTGCAAATAAGATTTGAAGAAATCGAAGAGTTAAAAGAGTTTAAGACAAAAGCGGTTACCATGTTTATGGTTGTACAAGCGGCCATGGCCTTTGGTATGGCCATCGCTCTCGAAATATTCTAGCTTGCTTAAGTTTAAAAACGTGTTATATTAATAATATGTTAAATTTTAAAACTGGTGATTTGATCGCATATCACTTCCATAATATTGTTAAACCATTGAAAGTCGGTATAGTGATAACAGATGATATAAAAACATTTACTGTAAAATGGATCCATTATAATCAAAGTTTTTTTATGGAAAAAGACGCGGATATTTACGGAGAGTTAAGTAATACATACCTTTTAACGACTGTGCAGATTTATAGAGATTGCAAGGACACCGGTTTATCATTATTAAACTCTATGTACTTTGATGGGGAAAAAAACCAACAGAGAAGAACGTCTCAAACAAATAGTGAGACAATTATCCGGCAAAGTTAATATTGACGATGAGCCGGTACCAGAAGTTGCAATTAAGGGTAAAGGACATATAATGTGTTTTAATTCTTCAAAAAGAATGTTTATACGAATAGCGCGGGGAACAAAGGCTTATGTTATTGACCCAGAAATGAATAGTGAGGGAAGAGTGATGATATATACCTTCAGTGGTAGTATAGTAGAGATTAAGCCAGAAGAGCTAGTCAATACAGGATTTGACTAAATGTTGTTTGAGTTTGGATATTTTTGGAAAACTATTTTTTCTCTTTTGGCAGCTTGGACGTTGTATGGTTTTGTTGGATTTGAATTCACAGTAGTAACTTTATTGGTGCTTTTGCTGTCGCATGAATTTCACAAATAAACTATTTTGGCGCCCTATTTACGGCGATGGCCAAGAATAGAAAATTTTATAGTATCGGAACAACTGAACAGCCTGCTAGCCAAACAAACGGATATATACTTAGATGGATCGGTAAAGAAAATGAAGTTTTACAGGAAGGGCCATTTATATCTATAGAAAAAGCGCTAACTGAACAAAATACCAAACTAATTAATGGTGTTTGTTCATGGTTGGTGTTTTATGGCGATTGAAAAAAGCGTATTTGGTGATTTAACCTCTAAAGATTTTGCGATTGGTGATATAGTAGAGTGGTCTTCATGGGATTCTTCCATTGAAGAGTGGAAATTTCATTATGGGATACTTTTGACGATCGAAAATGAATTTCGTTCCAATAGGCTTGTTTCTATTTCTCGTGTAATTCCTTTAGAAGATTCAAATAGCGAATTAGAATTCTTTACTATGAGCCTTCGTGTTGTTTCACACAAAGAAGAAATAGAAACTATTTAATATTATGACTGACGCTTTGCAACAATTAATAAAGCAATTTATGCCATTTGCGCAAGAAAGATTTGGCTTTGAGGAACCCCCAAAGCTCTTTTTTAAAGATGACGAAGCAAATGCTAAAGATCCATTAGGAAAAACTGCTTATTATGACCCTAATGAGAGAACGATAACATTATATATAACTGGCCGTCATCCGAAAGATATTCTTAGATCTTTGGGTCATGAGTTAGTTCATCATAAACAGAATTGTTGTGGTATGTTTGACGATGCTGGGCCCACAGAAGATGGATATGCACAGTCAAATCCTCACTTACGACAAATGGAAATTGAAGCAAATAGAGATGGTAGTATGTGTTTGCGTGATTTTGAAGATATGTTAAAGAAAGAAAACACTACTTATTATGAACATTTACAAAAAGGAGAAATGAGTAAAATGTCGACAAAAGATTGGAAAAACAAGGAAATATCTACACTTTTATCAGAAGCATGGGGATTTAAATTCAATTCTCTTCAAGAGTTTGATGAATTTAATGGTACTGGAGAATTACAAGAAGAGGCCGAAGAAGTAGCACAAGGAGAAGTGGAAGAAGAGCCTTTAGATGCACCTGCAGAAGAAACCGAAGCACCAGAAAGCCGCCGCGGCGGGAATGATATGGCCGATAAAATTATTGATGGCACTGCTGGTGACAGTAGTAATGTTGCAGCCGGCGGGATTGAAGAGGCTTGTGAAGATGAAGATGAAGTTATTGAAGAAGAGTCAGATACCGAAGTTACTGAAGAAACTGTTGATGCAGCCGAGCTAAAAGAAGCTATTAAAGCGCTTTTAGGATTATATTTAAAAGGATAAATGTTACCATGACAGGTAAATCTAAAAATTGAGTTTCGAATCGAACTTAAAAAACTTAAGCATAAGTTTATATTCGATTTATTGTTACTCCAACACCTGGAGGGTGCAGACGTGTCTTTAAATACAAATTGGCAAGACTTTTTATGTGAGAGTCTTGATGAAAAAACAATATTCACTTATATACAGGGTTTAGAAGAAGTTATATCTAATCTCAAACCTCGTTCTATGACTGAAAAGCGTAGAATGGCGCTAGCCAAGCAGCACTTACGTGAGGTTAAGCGACATGCTAGACGCATGATGAATGAAAACAATGTGTTACAAGAAAAACTTAATATATTGGAAGAAAGTGTAGGAGATAAGTAATGGGTAGTGCTAACACACACTTAACCCACCTCGAAGAGTTAGTTCTTACTCAGGGCGCGCCAGGGTACGAGATGGCCAGGGCTTTTCTTTTAGAACTTCTCGAAACCCTTAAGGGAAATTCCAACTCTCATATTCAAACATCAGTTAAGTGGGATGGCGCGCCGGCGATATTCACAGGTATAAATCCAGAAAATGGCCGGTTTTTTGTAGGCACTAAATCGATCTTTAATAAAGTACCTAAGATTAATTATACTGAAGAAGACATTTTAAACAACCATGGCCATGCGCCCGGGCTCGTTGATAAATTAACGAAAGCATTAAAATATCTGCCAGCACTGGGAATCAAAAAGATTCTACAGGGTGATTTTATGTTTGATGATGGAATGCTTGAAATAGTTGATATTGATGGTGAGCCTCATTATCGTTTCAAACCAAATACAATTGTTTATGCTGTTCCAGTGAATTCAGACCTTGGCAGAGAGGTTGGACAATCAAAATTTGGTATTGTATTCCACACGACATATGATAGTTTAGATAGTGGTGCTAGCTTTGGTGCTGATGTCAGCGAACTCAGACGGGCACCCGGAATCTGGTTTGACGATGCTTTTTTTACAGATGACACTGGTACTGTGACTCTTACCGAAGATGAAGAACACAAAGTTATTAGTTTAGTTGAAGAAGCAGACTCAGTTAATGGAAAAATCGATTATAATAATTTACCATCTGATTTTTTAAATATTTACATTAACAGCGAAATTAAAACTGGACAGTTTTTAGAAAATCCTGAAGCATCATTCATTGGATTTAAGGAATGGTATTCTGCGCGTGGTGAAAAGAGAGTTAGTAAGCTAAAAAGTGAGAAGGGGCGAACACGGGCAATTGAAAAAGGACAGCAAGACTTACAATTATTTGATAGTAAAAGAGAAGATATCCTTAATCTTTTCCGAGTATCGCGCCTTTTGTTTGAAGCCAAGAATATTTTCATTGAGAAATATAATAATGCTGTATATACTACTAAACATTTTGTTGATGACGGCTCAGGAGACCTGACCGCCACCAATCCAGAAGGATACGTTGCAGTAGATCACGAGGGGAATGGTATTAAGTTTGTAGATCGCTTGGAGTTTAGTCGGGCCAATTTTATGATAGACAAATCTGCAAAATTTACACAAGAGTCCATTGAGCATTTGCCACTTGATGAATCACAGATGTTTGTTATTCAGGTTTCTAAGGATAAGCAAATATCAAAAACTTTGAAAGAGTGGATGAGCGAAATTAAAGCCACAAACCACAAATATCAGAAACTCCCTCAGTTGGTTTATGAGGACGTCTTAGCCGGTACCCCCATCGTAGATATAGTTCTACAGGAAAACGCGGAGAAGACCGTGTATAACACAGTTATTCGGTATATTAATGAATCACTCGCAGGCACAGGTCAAGAATACGATGACGAGTGGGATGAATACCGACATTATGCAGATCAAGATTTAGGATTGCCATTAGAAGACGAAGATGAAGATCCAGTCGTAGATAATGATTTTGGTGATGAGCCTACAACCTGGGCTATTATTCCGGGCGCGTTCAAACCACCACATAAGGGGCATGCCGATATGGTACGTAGATATGCTACCGGCGACGGGGTTCCAAAGGCTGATAAAGTAATAGTTGTTATATCTGCGCCTATGAATGCACAACGACAACTAAGAGATGGTACTACTATCAATGAAGATCATGCGATCGAGTTTTGGAAAGAATTGTTTCCAGAGGTTGCCAGTCTTCCTAATGTAGAATTTGAGGTGGCGTCTAAAGATATGAAATCGCCCATCACTGTGGCATACAATTATATCAGTGAGAAATCACCATTGCCTTTTAAAGATGGTGACAGAGTTATTTTAGGTGCTAGTGACAAACCAGATTCAAACGAAAAACCAGATTGGATGCGGTGGAACAATGTCAATGATGAAAAACATGTAAAACACGGTATCGAGTTATTGCGCGGTGAAGAATATGCTGTGCCGGCTTTACCTCGCGCCGGCGGCGGAAGCTTTAGTGCTTCAACTGCACGTGATTTAATTTCTGACTTAGTAGATAATCCCTCTGATAAAGAGGCGTATGTTGAACTGAGTGATTTTGTACCGGCTAATAGAATTGGATATCTTTTTGATACTCTCAAAAAACCTAGACCTATCTTTGTTGATAAAGATTTAGATGAGATGAACGCGATGGGGGCTGGAAGCGTGGCTGGAGGAGTGAATATGAGAGATGATGAAGATATAAATACTTGGAACGAAAATATAGATTTAAATACCATTGATGAGGTGATAAGACTAATTATGGAAAAGGGAATTATGAGATGAACGAACAAGAAAAGCTCCTTAGAGAGAATATAAGACATATGATCCGGATTGTCAAGCAGAAAAAGAACGACAATGAAGCTTCTCTGCGAGAGGTAATTCGAGGATTTATGGATTTTGAACTGAAAAATTTATTAGAAGGTGGAATTCCTGATGTTGATCCATCACCGAACAAATCTACCGGAATCAATGTTTTAGAAGAACTCCTTAAAAAGATAATACCAGTTTTGGAAACAGACTATAAGTCACTTACAACAGATGTATCTCAAAGAGAGTCATTTAGAGCGCACATTATTAACGCCGCTATTAATACTCTTACGCCGGCTAAAATCAATACAGATGCTATAGTTGATGTGGCTGAGCCATTACAAGAAACTGATATTGATGAAGAAATTGATATCAGTGTTGGTGATGAAAACGACGATAAATTTATTGATATACGGACGGACGCTGAAAAATCTGCTGAAGATGAGAGTAACGAAGAAGATCCTAGAGATACTTTTGGTTCGGGTGTTGAAGGAGACGAAACCGGTAGAAACATGGCGTTTCAGTCGTTTAAGAAAATTGAAACAAGTATTGTTGATGCATATGAATTGCTTAGTAATGATGAGGATCAAGAATTGTTTTATGATTATTTGGTAGCTAACCTTAAATTATATTTTGATAAATTTGAAAAGGAATTGGCTCCTTCTGTAGAAGAGCCCACAAACCAAGCTTATGATACAGCTAAGTCAGAACAAGAACCAGAAATGGCTGGAATATAAATGAGTTTTAATGATTTTAAAGATGAATTGGCAGAGGCTTTGGGCGCTGAAGCAGCAGGGGCTGCAAAGCGAGAAATGGAGGAGAATCCGGACGTGGCCAGTGGCGTCGACGCAACGGATCCCGAGGAACAAGTCAGAGACCAAGCTACAGCCATTGCAGCTGCGATTAAAACTTACTTAATTAGCTTGGCTGGTTCAGACTCGTATGTTAAGAAGCCCGGCGGCAGTTGATACTTAAAATAAAATTTCATCTTTTTACTTGACAACTTTACGAATTCATATTACACTATAATTGTGTTCTGCTTGTGAAAGTCATGATAGTCACTACCATCATATATTATGAAGATCAATAAAACTAACTTGACAACCACAAATAAAAGTATTATACTAAAGTTGTGCTTGCAAGATGATCTACTAACACAGATTAATAAACTATCATTAGAAGATCTTATAGCAGTCAAGTTAGAACTATCATCTAGAAATATAAATAACAGGTTATATGGCTTTGATATCTGGAGAAAGTCCAATTATATTATTAAAGAAGCAATTCTCAAATTTGCTCTTTCAACTACTAGTTCTAAGAAGAGCGCAGCAAGGTTTCTAAATCTAACCTATATTGAGTTTAGAAGAGTAGTGAAAGACTATAAAGTAAAGGAGTGGTTCTCTCAACCATCAGATCTTTAACATTTAAAAATCATTCGGTATGAACATATTAAGGTAACGGGGGCTCCATATCTACTAAGAGCCTCCATAGCAAGGAAGTTTAAAACAAAAAAACTATAGATCAGGTGTGGTGACCAAAAGATCCACAACCGGATGAATATTTTGTAAAAAAGCCTATTTATTAACAAAGGAGCCAAAAAATGCTATATTTTTTACTATCGATGTTAGTATGTTGCAAGCCGGCAAAAGTGATACTTGAGGATGGAATAGATTCTTCAAGTCAAATAGAGCCACAATTGGGAGAACCAGAAATACCCAGAGAACCAGTAGGGGTTATGGCAGCAGAAGATTGCCAGCAAATTAATATGGGCGATAAGGCATGTGACTTTAGACTTAGACACCAAAATGGTGAAGTGTGGAGTTTAAATGATTATGAGGGCGATATCGTATTATTAGATTTCTCCACAGTCTGGTGTCCGCCATGCCAGGCCGCAGGACACTCCACACAACCCCTACAAGACGCTTATGGTGCAGAGGGTGTCAGGATAGTGACTATACTCATCGACGGTGCCCAGAACGGTGTTGAGCCATCGGAAGAAGAAATAAATACGTGGGTCTCCGATCATAATATCACCACTGCACCGGTTCTACGAGGTTCTAGAGATAAGATGATGGATCCGTCAGGTATTACAGGATATCCGCTCGGCAGCTGGCCAACATATCTTTATCTGGATAGAGAACTCAAATTTTATGCTGGACATTCAGGATTCAGCGAAGAATACGCAAGACAAACAATAGAGGAAAAACTGTAATGTGGAAAATATATAAATGGAATGGAAAGTATATCAAGGGAGACTTGGTAAGTAAGCATTCTAGCGAAGACGCTGCTATTAAGAAGGCTAAGAAAGAAATTGGCTTTACATATGCAGAAAAATCAAAAATAGGAAAAGAAACACTTATTTGGTTAGATGATGAGCATCATACACCAATGGGTGTAATTATCAAAAAAACTCGGGGGTGATCTGGATTCGACAGAGTAAGAAAGAAGAAAAGTGCAAGTAGTCAAACGTAGCAGCAGACTTTAAATGCAGATACAAAAAATAATTGCTAATAACAATAACAACTTCGAATCTGTCCGCTTAGCGGCTTAATCGGGTGGCCGCTCAAAGCCATCTATTCAATTTGAGCAAAACAAGAGATAACTTGTAAAAATCAAACCATCTAATGCAACAGGGTAATAAGCGTTAGATTATAATTACCTACCCTATCAGTGAGGGGATACAAAAACTGATAAGCTTGTGAATGACTTGAATTTGGGCCTATTCTGGACGCGGGTTCGATCCCCGCCGCCTCCACCATTTATTATGTTTAATTTTAACTTCAATTGGTTTAAGAAAAAAGAGCCCATAGAAGAGCAATTAGCTCATGAGTATGTTGATGCAATTGAGCATGCTCTATGGGAAATTAAAGAAGAGTATGATTTTCCAACAGAAGAAATAGATGTTGTTGTAAAGTCAAAAAGAAAAAACTTTGACTTTTTACATAAAGAAAACCGAAAAAGAAACAAACCAAAATAGATACTAATAGAGATAAAAACGAATGGAATGGAGGTTTTTATGCTAAAAAGAGTGTTTTTTATATTATCGCTGATCATAACTGGGTGTGTAAAACATCCAAGCGCTCTAACTGGAGAAGGCCTTTCAGGGTTTTCTGGCTTTAATTTCGAGCCCTCTCATAGTACCTGTATTAATGGGGTTATGGTAGCAATCGACTATGCATGTGCAGTCCCAATGACAACAGAAGTTAATAGACAATACGCAGTTATTGGATGTACTGATGTTACAGATCGCCCGGAAGCATATGACTGGAGCAAGGTTAATGTAATTGCACTCTTTGACCCCAGGTTACCAGATCCTATACATTCTACAATAATATGTATCGATCCTATAACAAGACTTTATCTACAACAAACTCCAACTGAAAAACGGTGAAAATACAAGTAGCATTTTATAAAGGCGAAGGCAACTTTTTCAATAAAGTTGTAAGATGGTGGACGGATAGTATTTATAGTCACGCCGAAATAATATTACCTGATGGATACACATGGGTAGGAATAAGCCCATTTATAAAATCAAAGGTCGCGGAAAGAAAAAAGATAATGCTCGCCCATAAAGAGTGGGATTTTATAGATTTAGACATAACAGAAAATCAATACAACATTATAATGGAGTTTTTCGAAGATACTAAGGGACAAGGATATGATTGGCTTGGAATGTTATTATCACAGTTTCTTCCATGTAAAATAAAACACAAGAAGCGATGGTATTGTAGTGAGTGGATTTCTTATGCATTGCGTATCGCCTGTATCATAGACTGGAGAAAAATAAGAATATATGAAAGAAAAGATTTATCGCCAGAAGTTTTATATCAACTTCTAATTAAACCAAATAATGAAATATGAAGTTGATGAATGGGTTCTTTATTGCCAATTTCCAGAAAGCGAAGTTTTAAAATACAATAAAATAGAATCCGTTATTCTAGAGGTTTTATCAAACGATTTATTTTACGATTATAGAATCTATTTAAATGATGGTTCTGGTAAATATAAAAAAGTGAAAGAAGAAAATCTTCTTAAACATATCAAAAAATAATAGTAGAATATTATAAAGGAGAAATTATGAGTGAAGAAGAGCGACCAACTGTAATGGTGTCCGGCGGGTTTGATCCTGTTCATGTTGGGCATATAAGAATGATTAGAGAGGCTGCAGAATATGGTGATGTTATCATTATCGCCAATTCTGATAATTGGCTATATAAAAAAAAGGGATTTCATTTTATGGATTTTAAAGCTCGATATGAGATTTTAGATGCGATAAAGGGAGTGATTCTGGTAGATTCAGTTAATGATGATGATGGAACTGTGTGCGAGGCCATCCGCCGACTTAAACCAACATATTTTGCCAATGGCGGAGATCGAGGAAAATCAAATACTCCGGAGCAAGATATCTGTGAAGAGTTAGGAATTAAACTTTTGTGGGAAATCGGCGGTGATGAAAAATTAGCCAGCTCTTCAGATTTGGTTAAAAGATCCCGTGATTTTGAATCTGGGAGATCCCGTGATTTTAAAATACCCCCAAAGAGAACAATATCAAAACATTCTGACAGATAGTGCTGGATGTAATTTAAGATTATAGTTACTGTATGACGGAAATAATGCTAACATTAAAATTAGACTCTTCGTTTCGACCCATTGGAGTGATTGACGCGACAGAAGCGCTAATCTTATGTATTGTTGGGAAGGCCGCCGCAATCGAAAATTATAAGAAAGAAATAAACTCAGTTACTAAAACATTTATTCTTCCGGCAGTTATTGTACTTAAGCGATATGTTAAATTTCGTCTAAGTACAGTTGCTTGTAATAGAACAAATATTATCTGGAGAGACAATAATCAATGCCAATATTGCGCTAATCATTTTGCTGATGAAAAATTAACTATGGATCATATACTACCTAGATCTCGCGGTGGTCGAAACACATGGTTAAATTTGGTTGCTGCTTGCAAAAAATGTAATCAGAGGAAAGGTAATAAAACCACAAAAGAATCTGGAATGACGCCAATTAGGGAACCTAAAAGACCAAAAGCAAATATTTTAAGAACCATCTCCAAGACTCAAATAAACCCAAAGTGGAAGAACTACTTATGGGATTTTTCTTAATATCAAATGGTTATTAAAGAAGCACTAATATGCTATTTATCTGAATTTGGCTATAATGGTTTCTATTATCCTTCTGGGGAGAGGGGAATAATAAAACAGAATTCTGAATATGAAGTATTACCGTGGATCTCGGGCAATCAGGACAGCTTATCCGCTATTAAAGTAGAAAAAAAGAACATTTTACCCTTGACATTAGGCGCCGAAGGGGTTAAAATAACACTATCCAAACAAGAAGAAATCGTTGTGTGGATATTTAAAACAGACATGCCAAAGGATATATAATGTCAAAGAACCTGAGAGAAAAATTAACCAACCTTAAAGTGCAAGAAAATGAGATGGTTACCCTATCATATAGTGACGGAACAGATGTATTCGTTCATAACGAAACTGAAGTAGAAACTGCAATGGCAGAAACTGATGTTATTAGTGTCTTTTCAGAGTTAATAGCAACCCCGGGCCTTCATGTCTCAACACAATACGGAGGGAACGTTCTGGGGCGCCTTCGCGAAGATGACCTCCTCGAAGACTATGACCGCGGCGGTGATTTTGGAGCATATCTTAATGATGTTATCTCAGATAATTTTTATGATGTAGATATGATTGAATATTCCACCGAAAGATATGATCATAAGCGCGGCTTTTGTACCCTGAGTGCCCAAGTACAGGTCTCTGCCGGTGATTTAATCAAACTAAACCCATATCTCGGTGGTTGGACCGCTTCTGTTAAAACTGAAAACGGCACTCTAACATTTGACGCGTAGCCGGCCCTGTTCTGCTCGCCCGTAAGCAGAAGGGGAGCACCCGACCCAAACGTAGGTGCGGTTGTAGGTAGGCCTTAAACCTTCAGTTCATTCTCTGAGAACTATATAGTTAGAGAGAGCATGCTGGCGATGCTCGAAGGCAATCAAAAACCAGCACTCATTGGGGTGAGGCGACACAGGCAGTCGCACCGGGTTGTTACCCCGGCCGTTGTTGGTTCGAGTCCAACTGCCCCAGCCATTAATATGAAATACAAAGTGGGCGATATCGTGCTCGTTGAATCATTCGCGGGACCAAAGGTGCATGTGAAATTGAAAAAACGCGTACTTAAGCCGAAGAAAGGCTGGGGCGCCGATGGCTGGGATGCACAAATAATCTACAAAAAAGATGTTGAAAAATTGCGTAAATGTGGTGTTCCATATAAAAAAGGTGAAAAGCCAGTGGTGTGGGTATTCGATCACCATATAATAAGAAAATGCTAAGCTATATATTACATGGATTCCGATGAGCACAACCAACGGTTTGATTATGAAATTGGTGATATCGTTACGGAAAGTGAATATATCATCCCCCCCGGCAGAAAACCATGGGTTGGGATGGTTGTAGGAATAGATGTCGACCATTATGAACTTCATTCTTTTATTGGTATATTCGAAGATCTAGTGATGATCCACTGGCTCAAACCAGATCTTGTAGAAGCGCTCCCGGCCAGCGTTCTAAAGATGGTTCAGAAAGTCGCCGAAAAAGAAGAAGATAAAATTTGACTTTTAAACAAGAAATGTTATGGTATTATAAATGAAAGTTGGTGATTTAGTTTGCCGAAAATATGTAAGCAGCAAACAAAAGCAAAGAGTTTTAAAATTTAATCCCAACATAAAAAACATCGGTGTTATAACAAAAATAGACGAAGAACACAATCTGTGCGCAGCATGGTTCAGGGACGATATAGAAGAAACTATATTTCCAATATCCGGCGATTATTTAAAAATTATAAGCGAAAGTAACTAATTATATTAGTTTAAAAAGCACGAACTATTTATAGTTATATAGAGGGTCTATGTCAGAAAAAAAGAATTATGTGTTAGACACAAGCGTATATTTAACAGATGCAAATTCAATATTTAAGTTCGGTGAAAATGATGTTTATATTCCACTTAAAGTGTTAGAAGAAATAGATAAACACAAAACGCGCCAAGACTCAGTTGGTTCAAACGCCCGCCACCTTATCCGAACACTTGATAATCTTAGAGAAAGGGGAAATTTAGAAGAGGGCGTTCCGCTTAATGAAGAAAAGAATAGTGGAACACTGAGAGTTATATCATATGCATGCTTACAAAAAGTCGTTTTTCCGGCCGACTTAGATATGCGTATTCCAGATCATATTATTATAGCAACCGCCATGGCAGTACGAGGGAAAAGCAAAAATAAAACGATCATTGTTAGTCGCGATATCAACATGCGCGTTATTTGTGATTCGATCGGTTTAAAAGCTCAAGACTATATTTCTGAAGAAGTGGTAAATTCATCTGATGAATTATATACTGGGTTCATCATACACGCTGTGGATGAACAAATTATTGATCAGTTTTATGATGGTGAAGACATTTTTATCGATAAAGAAGAAATAGATGAAATATGGTTTCCTAACCAATATATAATGCTGGTCTCTAACTCAAATGAAAAGAAATCTGCGTTAGCCAAGTTCGAGAACCATCTCAAGCCACTTGGAAAAGTATTACACAAGCAAATACCGGATTGGAATATTAGTGCGCGCAACAAAGAACAAGCATTCGCTATCGATATGTTGATGGACCCCAATATAAAGATTGTATCTTTAATCGGCCGGGCTGGTAGCGGGAAGACGCTTATGGCTATAGCCAGTGGTTTGCAACAGACGATAGGTTTAAGAGCGGAGAACAACCACTATGACCGTCTTATCGTATCACGTCCCATCCAGCCGCTTGGAAAAGACATCGGGTTCCTACCAGGAACAATGGAAGAGAAGATGCTTCCTTGGCTGATGCCTATTCAAGATAATCTTAAGTTCTTAATGGGTGATAAAACATCCTTAGAGATGTATATGGACAAAGGTAAAATTGAGATAGAAGCTTTAACATACATCCGCGGCCGTTCAATTGCTAATGCGTTTATTATCATCGATGAGGCCCAGAATCTTACCAAACATGAAATAAAAACAATCATCACTCGAATTGGTGAGGGAACTAAGATTATTTTGACGGGCGATGTAGAACAAATTGATAATGTATATGTTAATGAAACATCTAATGGGTTAGTACATGCTGTAGAAAAATTCAAAGAATACGCGATAGCTGGTCATATGACGTTCCGAAAGGGAGAACGTAGCGAATTAGCTACATTAGCATCAAAAATATTATAGACATTAACATAAATATATGTTAATATAAACAAACAAGGAGAAAACATGTCTGAAAATATAGAAAAAATAATGACCGAAGAAGAAATCCACACAAACCCGCTTATTGGGATGACTGTAGAAAAGGACTCCGAGCTAAAAAGTTTTTTGGTTGAATATGTAGGAACAAAACTCGATAAGGATGAGGTTACAGTGCATATGATCTCGGAAGTATTAGCACACGACTTCCCAGAGTTTGCTTACGCCTTCGCCGAAGAAAACTTCATTAGAGGATATCAATTAGGACTTGATGATGCGTTTAAAAGACCTGAAACAGAAAAACCAAAATAATAGAAATTTTTATACTAATGCCGGCCTCCGAGTATATGTAGAAAAATCACCAATAGAAGAAGATATTGATTTAGAAAGAGTCATATCTAAGTATGAAAGCATTCTGGCGCCACATTTAAGGGCCGAGATAGAAATGGTTATAATTGGCTGGTTTAAAGAATTTGAAGAACGCTCTATTAGTGCTTTTTATGATTCTGGTACATTATTTATATCACACGCCCAAAGCAGTGAAGAAGATATTATAACTGATATGATTCACGAAACCTCTCATTCTATAGAAGTCGCTCATGGATATCAAATTTATGGAGACAAAAAAATAGAAGAAGAGTTTCTTACAAAAAGAAAACATCTCCATGATTTATTGTGGTCTATGGGATATAAGGTACCGCTATCTGTTTTTATGGAAACTGAGTATAATGAAGAACTCGATATGTTCCTTCTTGAAGAAGTGGGATACGAAAAATTAACGGGCATCGTGCAGGGTATGTTTATATCAGCCTACTCGCCAACATCATTAAGGGAATACTTTGCTACAGGATTTACTGATTTCTATTCAAACAGAAATCATAAATATCTTCAAAAAATAAGTCCTGCCTTATATGAGAAGCTTATTTTGTTACATGACAAAGAAAAGCTTGACAATCAATACTAAAATGGTTATATTATAGTAATATAACTGGAGGGAGGATGTCACACATATCCTACTCGGAACTCAAGGACTGGGCATTCTGCCCTTTTTACCACAAGCTCACACGCCTCGATAAGATCGATGGATTCAAAGGTAATGCATACACAGCCTTTGGAAGTGCTATCCATTCTGTATGTGAAAAAAAGCTTCTCCACGAAGCGGTCGATGATGACTTCTTTGTACAAGAATTCGAAAAGAACATAGAATCTCTTGACGACGATATCGAGGTTAATGAGAAATTAGTAAATGATATGGTGGGTCAAGGAAAGGAAATCATCCCTGAAATTGAGGACGCGCTTGCTGACTATTTTGAAGAGTTTGAAGTAATGGCAGTTGAAATGCCCCTTATGGAAACTATCGAGAACGATGATAAACTTTTTAAGGGTTATATTGACGCCGTCGTTGCCACTCCTGACGGAAAAATTCATATATTTGATTGGAAGACATGTTCTTGGGGTTGGGACGCGAAGAAAAAGAGTGACAAGCTTGTGACGTACCAGCTTACGTTGTACAAACACTTTTTTTGCCAAAAGATGGGGGTTGATCCAAAGGACGTCGAGACACATTTTGCACTACTTAAACGTACAGCCAAGAAAAACAGAGTTGAGTTCTTCAGAGTAACAAGCGGAACGAAAAAAACTGAAAATGCTCTTAAACTTTTGAGAACTGCACTGTACAATATTAAAAATAAGCGAAGCATTAAAAATCGCTTATCCTGTACCGGTGGGTATGGCTGTAAATTTTATAAGACAGAACACTGTCCATGAGGAAAAAATGAAAAAAAAGAAAATTCTGGTTCTAAGTGATCACCCGCTCTCTCCGTCCGGAGTTGGGACACAAACAAAATATATGATTGAGGCTCTGCTTAAAACAGGTAGATATAAAGTAGTGTGTCTCGGCGGCGCTATTAAACATCATGATTATTCTCCACAAAAGGTGAGTCCTTACGAAGATGATTGGGTTATATATCCTATCGATGGCTATGGCAATCATGAGACAATTAGATCTGTCTTACAAAAAGAAAAACCAGATGTATTATGGTTCATGACCGATCCTAGATTCTATGGTTGGTTATGGGAGATAGAGAATGAAGTAAGAGCAAATATACCCATGGTATATTATCATGTTTGGGATAACTTCCCAGCGCCATTTTTTAATGCGCCGTTCTATCAATCAACTGATGAAGTGGTATGTATATCAAAAGTAACCCATGAAATTTTAAAGGTTACAGCACCCGATGTTTCAAGCCAATACTTGCCCCATGCAGTTAATTATAGCATGTTCCATCCGTATAAAACAGCAGAAGAAAAAGCGATAACACAGACTATAAAAGAAAGAATTTTCAATGCATCAGAAAATTTTAAAAACCCTAACAAAAAAATCTTCTTCTGGAACAACAGAAACGCTAGAAGAAAACAACCAGGCACTCTAATTTGGTGGTTTAAAGAATTTTTAGACGAAGTCGGACACGACAAAGCAACTCTTTTAATGCATACAGATGCAAGAGACCCACACGGTCAAGATTTACCGCATTTAATAGAACATTTAGGCATCAGTGATGGGCAAGTGCTGCTATCAACTGAGAAAGTAAGTTCTGAAGAATTAGCAAACTTATACAATGTGTGTGATTATACAATTAATATTTCTGATGCGGAAGGGTTTGGTTTGGCGACGTTAGAGTCATTGTCTTGTGGAACTCCAATTATAGTTAATATGACTGGTGGATTACAAGAACAAGTAACAAATGGAAAGGATTGGTTTGGATGGGGCATCCAACCTTCTTCTAAATCTGTGATCGGATCTTTACAGGTTCCTTACATTTTTGAAGATAGAATCAGTAAAGAGGACTTTATTAATATTTTAAAGAAAGCAATAAATGTTAGCCCCAAGGCTTATAAAAGAATGTCAACCCAAGGCAATGCCCATGTTATGGAAAATTATAACTTTGAGGATTATGAAAAAAATTGGGTCAAAACTATAGACGATGTTATTAAGAAACACGGCTCATGGGAAACAAGAAAAAATTATAAACGTTGGCATCTGATGGAGGTTGCATGAAAAAGAAGATTTTATTTAAGGCGCCAGTTTTAACTCGCTCCGGATACGGAGAACAATCACGGTTTGCACTAAGATCTCTTAGAAGCAGGGAAGATATATTCGATATTTATATACAACCTTTACAGTGGGGAGCCACATCGTGGATTAATACGATGGACGAGGAGCGATTATGGATTGATCAAATAATCGAGAAAACAATCGCGTTTATACAGCAGGGAGGAAAATTTGATATGTCCTTTCAAGTTACAATCCCTAATGAATGGGAGAAAATCGCCCCGATCAATATTGGATACACTGCCGGTATAGAAACAACTAAAGTAGCACATCAGTGGATTGATCGTGGAAATATAATGGATAAAATTATAGTTGTTTCAAACCACTCGAAAAATACATTTAAGGATACAGTATATCAGGCCGTCAATGAAGAAACAAAAGAACAAATAGAGTTTCAACTGAAAACTGAAATAGATGTTGTAAATTATCCGGCTAAACAATATAATAATCTGCCAGAAATTGAATTAGAATTAAAACATGACATAAATTTTGTTTCAATAGCTCAATTAGGCCCAAGAAAAAATCTTCCAAATACAGTAAAATGGTTTGTAGAAGAATTTAAAGATGATGAAATTGGTTTAATTTTAAAAACTAATTTAGCAAAAAATTGTCACATGGATCGATTAAATGTTTTCAATCAATTAACGGGGATGCTGTCAAATTACAAAGATAGAAAGTGTAGTGTTTATCTGCTCCATGGTGACATGGAAGATGATGAAGTTCATTCCATTTACAGCCACGATAAAATAAAGGCACTTGTTAGTCTAGCTCATGGAGAAGGATTTGGATTGCCAATATTTGAAGCAACTTATTCTGGAATGCCAGTAATCTGTAACGGTTGGTCCGGACAGTGCGATTTCATATATGATGAAGAGGGAACAGCAGGATTTTACAGTGTGTCGTATGACATGAACCAAGTACAGCCAGAAGTTGTGTGGGATGGAGTTCTAATTAAAGAATCTATGTGGGCATATTCTAGAGAACACTCAGCAAAGAAACAGATGAGAGAGTGTTATAATGATATAAAAGATCAAAAAGAAGGAAGTATCGCTTTAAACTCAAAATCATTTGGAGCCTATACACAAGAGAGATTCTCGAAAGATAAACAATATGAAAAGATGGTTAATGCACTACTACCATTTATAGACTCTGAGGAAGACAAAAAGTGGCGTGATGTATTAGATCAAGTAGTGGAGTATGAGTAAGAAAGTAATATTTATCTCTGATTTCTTTATCAATGAAATCTGTGGTGGTGCCGAATTCTGTAATGATGCTTTAATTAATTCTTTAAAGCATCGTTTTACAATTAAACAACATAAATCGAAATCGATAACACCGGAGTTTATTCGTACCAATAACGATTGCTTTTTTATAATTGCTAATTTCTTTATGCTAACTGAACAATGTAAAGAAGAATTAGCTAATGTAACATATGTTATATTTGAACATGATCACAAATATATTAGGTCAAATAACCCAGCGCTGTATAAGAATTTTTTAGCACCAGAAAGTCAATTACAAAACAAACAGTTTTTTAAAAATGCATTAGCGGTGATATGTCAAAGCAAGAAGCACGCAGAAGTAGTACAGAAAAACTTATTATTAACTAATGTAGTTAATTCAGCTGGGAATATCTGGACCGACGAACAAATTAGTATATTAGAAGCTAATATCGATAATGAAAAAGATATAGAATACGCGGTTTTAAACTCACAAAACAGAAACAAAGGCATGCCAGCCGCAATTGAATACTGTAAAAGAAAATCAATTGAGTTTCAGTTCCTTAACCCAGCACCATTCGACGAATATATAAGAAGTATATCTAAGATAAAACATTTAGTATTTCTTCCACAATGGTTAGAATCATATAGTAGGCTAGCCATAGAGGCACGAATATTAGGGTGCAAGCTAATAACCAACGGCCTCCTCGGCGCTGCTAGCGAAGATTATTTTCAATTATCCGGCCGGGAACTATTGGAATATATCGTAGGAAATAATAATAGAATTATTAAAAACTGGACAAAACTAATTGAATCTGAGACAGCGATTTTTATAGAGCAAATAGAGCTTCCAAAAATAACGGTGTTTTGCCCCATTTATAATGCAGAAAAATATATTGTTAATTTCTTAGATGATATGAAAAGACAAACAATATTTGATAACTGCGAACTAATAATAATAAATGCGAATTCACCACAAAACGAAGATGAGCCTATCAATGCGTTTAAAAAGCAAAACAAAAATGTAGTATATAAGAAATTAAATTATAGAGCTACTGTTATGGAAACAGAAAATATGGCCATCAAAATGGCCAAGGGAGAGTTCTTTGCACAGTGCTGTGTCGACGACGCACACTCTATAGATTATCTAGAGACATTGGCCAAACATCTACACTTCGCGGAAGATATTGATTTGGTGTATGCTGACTGCTTACAAACTACACGCCCTCTTGAATCGTTTGAGAACAACTCTTCAAACGGAAAACTATATGAGCATTCTATCAATACGTTCTCCCGAGAAAACATGATTAAGTGTCTGCCCGGCCCCATGCCTATGTGGAAAAAAGAAGTTCATGCCAAGAGTGGATATTTTAATGAGGCCATGGCCCACGCCGGAGATTGGGATATGTTCTTAAGGATGGTCCTCGCGGGATCAAAATTTAAAAAGATTGATAGGCCTCTAGGACTTTATTATTATAACTCAGAAGGCTTATCAACTAGCCCAGAGTATTCTATGAAAAGAGGCCGCGAAGAGGCAAAGGTTTTTTTTGATAATAAAGAAATCTTTGGAGAACAAAATTATAAAAGATACGAAGAGTATTTTAAACAATTCTTAAAGGAAGAGACAAATGAGTGAGAGAAAATACCTACCCACACTATCAGAATTGATAGACCGATTATCGATCGCGCAACTTAAGGAGGTCTTTATACCAGACCATAAAGAAGAGTATGCGAGTGAAATATCAGACATTTTACATGATATAGACTTGACGCTTAAGGAAAAGGATGTTATAATAGATGGTAGAGCAATTAGAGCCCTCGTAGTATTATCACAAATGAACTTACACATTTGGCACAATGAGACAAACTATCGCAAGGGAATAAGTGAAGGAAACGACCTGGAGCTAACCCATGGTCTAAATGGTATTAGAAACATAGCAAAGAATAGGATTCAAGAGTTATCCGGCGGCAGAAAAGACTATAAGATTGATTGTTTAGCAGCCGATTTTAAGGATTGGGAGATTAGTTGGGATGAATAAAAATTTAACATTCAAAGAATATTATGAATATTATCTGACACTTCATAAAGATCCGCGAACCCGACGCTTACATATACTTGGCCAGGCCGCTACAATCGTATATGTCGCTGGTATTATTTATACAAGTCTCTGGCCCCTACTATTAGCTGCCCCTTTCGTTGTTTATCCATTTGCGTGGTCAGGCCACTTCTTTTTCGAAAAGAATACACCAGCCGCCTTTACACGCCCAATTTGGGCAAAAGCATGCGATTGGGTTATGCTTAAAGATATAATTACAGGAAAAATAGAACTATGAACATTTTAATTACCGGTGGCGCCGGATACATCGGCAGTGAATTGACACAATATCTCTTAGACGATGGGCACAAGGTCATTGCATATGATAATTTAATGTACGATCCCACATCGTTACTGAGATATACAAACAACCCTAATTTCTCTTTTGTAAAAGGAGATGTTAGGAACCTTGAGTTACTAAAGAAATATACCGAGAAAGCTGATATTATAATCCCCTTAGCTGCTTTAGTTGGGTTTCCTTTATGTGACAAAGATGTCCGTGGGGCGCACGAAATTAACCATGAGGTAAATGCTTGGATTGCAAAAAACAAATCCGTGGATCAATTAGTTATCTATCCGTGTACCAACTCTGGATATGGAACGAGTGCTGATGGCTCCGTGGTCACTGAAGAGTCACCCTTAAATCCTGTGTCTTTATACGGCAGAACAAAAGTAGCAGGTGAGCGTGAATATAGGAACGTTGAAAATCATGTTACCTTTAGATTAGCTACAGTATTCGGCCCCGGATCTAGAATGAGAACCGACCTGCTGGTTAATAACTTTGTTCTTAAAGCGCTTAGAGAGCGCGTGTTGGTTCTCTACGAATGTGAATTTATGAGAAACTACGGACATCTCCAAGATGTGTGCCGCGCTTTTAGGTGGGCTATTAACAATTGGGAAGTTGTCAAGAATGACACATATAATATGGGTAACGACTCGCTCAATATGAACAAACTTCAATTAGCACAAAAGATTCAAGAGCATCTTCCGCTAGAAATTATTAAAGCAGAATTCAACACCGATCCAGACACCCGCGATTATACAGTTAGCAGTCAAAAGTTTTATGACACAGGTTTTGAGTGTAAATATGATTTAGACGATGGAATTAAACAGCTTATCACGGCATATAGTATTATTGAATCTCCGTGGTACGCAAATTACTAGGAAAATTATGAGTAAAAAATTAGACGTCTTGTTCGTACATCCAAATGGTGCTCCTATCATTTATCAAGAATTGTCAAAGACATACTCCGCGATAGAACCCCCCATTTGGGCAGCTTTATTAGCTAACAATGCCCGGGCCAACGGGTGGAATACCCAGCTAATTGATTGTGAAGCAGAACAACTGAATGCTTCAGAATCAGCAGAAGTAATAGGATCCTACAACCCAAAATTAGTTGCAATTGTAATCTATGGCCAACAACCATCAGCCTCCACACAAAATATGGCCGGCACCCGAGCGCTCTTGGCAGAGATTCGGGCGTCACATGGCCATCTTAAAACTGTATTAATAGGTTTGCACCCATCAGCTGTATCTCGTCAAACATTATCAGAGGAACAAACTGACTTTGTATGCCAGGGGGAAGGTGTGCACACGGTTAATGCTTTGTTGAGTATCAATATGAATGATACCTCTCAATTGGCAACTGTGCCGGGTCTATGGTATCGAGAAGACGGCAAAATTAGATGTACTAAACCCGCCCCAATTATTGCTCAAGAGGCTTTAGAAAAAGAACTTCCAGGTATGGCGTGGGACTTGTTGCCTATGGACAAATATCGAACTTCTAACTGGCATGCAATGACGAATGGGAATGATAGAACGCCGTTTGCTTCTTTATATACTAGTTTGGGTTGTCCATTTCGTTGTAGCTTCTGCTGTATCAACGCCCCATTCGGAAACAATAATTTAGAGAATTGGGACACCGCCCGCAATAAGTTCAGATATTGGGATCCGGAATACATTATAAAGGAATTCGATCAGTTTCACAAGATGGGGATCCGCAATATAAAAATAGCAGATGAAATGTTCGTCTTATATAAAGATCACTTTATGAGGCTATGTGAATTAATACATGAGAGGGGATACGACTTCAACATCTGGGCCTACTCTAGAATAGATACAGTTAAAGAAGAATATTTAGAGACACTCAAAAAAGCAGGGGTTAATTGGTTAGCTCTAGGAATAGAATCAGGAAACACGGCAGTTAGAAAAGATGTAACAAAGGGAAAATTTACGGATGTAAATATACGTGATTTAGTTGATAGAGTACAAAACGCTGGTATTAGTGTAATAGGAAATTATATATTTGGGCTACCCGAAGATACGATCGAAACAATGGAAGACACCTTATCTCTATCAATGGAATTAAATTGTGAATTTTCAAATTATTATTCGGCCATGGCATACCCTGGATCAAAATTATATTTAGAAGCTTTAAAAGAAGGGTGGGAATTACCTGACACCTATGTGGGTTATTCACAACATTCGTATGAAACTCAGCCACTCCCAACTAATCATATCTCAGCAGCCGAAGTATTAAAATTTAGAGATGAATCTTTCTTAAAATACTATAAAAATCCAAAGTATCTTGATATGATAGAAGAAAGATTTGGAAACAATACTCGTAGTGGTATCGAAGAGATGACTAAAATTAAACTAAAAAGAAAAATCTTAGGAGATTAAGTGCTAACAAAAAAGGAATTAATACAATTTGAGACCAAAATGGCGACATGCTTTGACGACGCCATGATTCGCGCCCCCGTCCATCTTTACAACGGGAACGAAGATCAAATAATAAAAGTATTCAAGGATAACAATATTGGGCCAGAGGATTGGGTTTTATGTTCTTGGAGAAGCCACTATCAATGCTTGCTTAAGGGAGTACCGCAAGATGAGCTTAAGGCGGCAATTTTGCAAGGGCGCTCTATTTCACTTTGTTTTGCAAAATATCGCGTCTTTTCATCTGGCATTGTAACTGGGGTTCTCCCAATTGCAACGGGGATTGCTCTAGACATCAAGCGAAAGGCTGGTAAGAATAAGGTTTATTGTTTTATGGGGGAAATGACTTCCGAGACGGGTGTTGCTCACGAATGTATTAAATATGCCCGCAATCATGAACTTCCAATTCATTTTATTATTGAAGATAATGGCAAGTCAGTATGTACTGACACCCGGGCTACATGGAACCAACAGAAACTTACTTATGAAGATGTTAATGATGAATATATTACATACTACAAATACAAACTAGACAAATATCCACATGCTGGAGCAGGGAAGAGGGTCCAATTCTAATGGGAAAATATTTTGATGAACTAAAGAGAGCGATGGATTATCTTGGAGAACAAGAAGATACAATGTTTTTAGGACAAGCAGTTGCCTACAAGGGCACAGCGATGACTAACACCCTATCGGGAGTGCCAAAAGATAAATTATTAGAAATGCCGGTTGATGAAGAGATGCAGATGGGTATGACCAATGGTTTAGCTATCAACGGAACAATCCCAATTAGTATATATCCACGATGGAATTTCCTTCTGCTAGCGGTTAATCAGTTGGTTAATCATCTTGATAGGATGAAAGAGTTTTCTCACGGAGAATACATCCCGAAAGCAATCATCCGCGTCGGCATCGGTTCTGTGCGACCTCTGAATCCCCAAGTTCAACATACGGGGGATTTCACTCAGATCTTCCGCGGAATGCTGAGGAACACAGAAGTTATCAAATGCGAAGAGCCAGAAGATGTCTTTCCAGCTTACCACAAAGCATACAATCGAAGAGATGGGAAAAGTACTATAGTCGTAGAATATGGAGACTATTATGGAGAAAAGTAATCTTAAGGTCTTGTTCATAACAGAGAAATATTGTGATGCGGATCCACAAAAAGGTTTGACTAATAATTATCACAACTTGTTTAGAACTTTTAAGAATGCACTCCCAGAAGCAAATTTTAGTATCATTCATATAGATGAATATTCTATAGTCAAGAAAAAACACATCGATAGTTTTATACCAACTGCTGTAGATAAGGTTTCACCGGATGTAGTTATTTTTTCGCTACTTGGAAAGTCACACCTGAATCCGACTGATGACAGCTATGAATATATTAAGAGTAAGGGCTGCAAAACAGTCTTCATGTGGCCGGATGTGTTTGCAGGATGGGGAATCCCAGAAATTGAGGAGATGAATGAGAAGGGTTTCGCTGATTTACATGTGTGTTGGGGATCTGAAAGAAATACTAATAAACAATACGATAATTTAATTTGGCTCTGGGCTCCTCAAGACGAAACTCTTTACCACCCAATCGATTCATCCGAAAAAAGTATAAATACTAGTTTCTTGGGCAGCCCAAGATATGAAGAAAGACAAAGATATTTAACTCATTTGATAACTAATAAAATTCAAGTACATATAGGCGGAGGACAGAGAGAAGAAGGATTGTCAGCATCCCGGTATGCTGAATTAATGAGACATAGCAAAATTAGTTTGAACTTTCCAGGAGGTCCAGAGGGTAATGACCAATGCAAAGGAAGGGTCTGGGAAGTTTTGGCAACAAAGTCTCTTTTATTGGAAAGAACAAACGATGCAATAAAAAACTATCTAATACCAAATGTACATTACGTCGAATTTGACAACGAGCAAGACCTAATAGAGAAAATTAAGTACTACTTGGAAAACGAAAAAGAAAGAGAGTATATCGCTCAAAAGGGCTATGAGATTTATAAGGACAAATATAATGCAGAAGTATTCTGGAACACAATTATGGAGAAGTTAGGATGAGTTATAAATATGATGTATCCATTCTCATGCCAGCAATCAGAACACACCAATGGTTGATGTTATATGGAAGCTTATACAACGCATGTAGAGAGCATTCATGGGAGTTGGTTTTGGTGAGTCCGTTTGACTTACCACCGGAGATGACACATTTTGATAATGTTAAGTTAATTAAAGACTATGGCGCCCCCACCCGAGCGGCACAAATTGGTGCTATACAGTGTGAAGGCGAATTTATGTATCACTGTGTTGATGACGCAATCTTTTTACCGGATGTGATCGATGGCGCTATAAAATTCCTAAGAGAACAAAACAATAAAAAACTTGTTGTCAATATGAGATATAGAGAAGGCGCCCAATACGGCGGTGGCACTTTACCAGGACAATTTTGGCTAGCCCACTATCACGAAGAATTAAGGTTAGCCGGCATTCCAAAAGATTACAAGATTTCGTGCCACCACTTTATGAGAATGGATTATTTTAAAGAGTTAGGCGGTTGGGACTGCAAATATGAATATATTAATCACCCACTGCATGATCTTATGTTTAGAGTCCAAGCTGATGGGGGCAAGTTAGTCGATTCACCCATGGACGCCACAACTTGTAATCATTATGTTAATAAGACCGGCGACCACGCTCCGATTTATGATGCACAAACTTTTAGTGACAAACCAATATTTGATGCAATATACTCTCAACCCGGCAATGCCGCCGCCAGTAGAATACATATTGATTTAAATAATTGGCAACAGTCCTCTCCTATATGGAAACGTAGATTCAAATATGATGAAGAAGGTAACTTGCCTGAAAGTTATGATGACTTAGGATATAACAAATGAAAGTAGGAATTGTTGGAGTAGGCGTAGTCGGCGCCGCCTGCAAATTTGGATTTGAATTGGTGGGACATAACGTTTCAATCCACGATATAATTTATGATACGACACTAACAGATGTGCTAGACACAGAAATCGTCTATATATGCGTTCCTACCCCTCAAGCAGAGGATGGAGCATGTGACGTCAGTATAGTCCGCGAAGTCGTTCTAGAGCTAAAAGAACGCGGCTATAATGGTATTGTAGCCCTCAAGTCGACGGTTGTGCCTGGAACCACTCAATCGCTGCGAGAAGAAACGGGCCTGAATGTCTGTTTCGTACCAGAGTTTTTGCGAGAGCGCTGCGCCATCACTGACTTCACAGAGAACCATGATGTTTGTATAATAGGCTGCAGCGACGATAAAACATATGAGCTTATTAAAAGCTGTCATGAGCCGCTACCAGAAAAGTTTGTTAAACTGACACATGCGGAAGCAGAATTTTGTAAGTATTTCAACAATGTATACAATGCGATGTTGATTATTTTTGCTAATAGTTTTTATGAGGCCTGTAAGAATAATGGTGTTAATTATACGAATGTTAAAAACGCTGTGTCAAATAGAAAGCATATCCACGGCCATTACCTTGAGTGTAACGACAACTTCCGCGGTTTTGGCGGTATGTGTTTACCAAAAGATGTGTCAGCAATGGCAAAACTAATGGAAAGCACCACTGTTGATTTCTTTGAAGATCTTTTAGACGAAAATAGCAAATATAACATTACAGTGTTTGAAGGAATGAGAAAATGATCTCTAATCGTTATGGGTTTATTTTTATTCACACCCCCAAGACCGGTGGTACATCTGTGCTAACAGCCCTTCACGAAGATACAGACAGAGAATTCCACATTCATATGGAACAGGAAGTTTCCGGCGGCATTGCGGCCGTGCTCCCAGGAAAAAAAGATTTTCCTTGGTGGGGAGCTTGGACTCAACAACAAAGACAGATAGAAGAATTCTTAATGCGTAATGGTGTAACTAAACTTTTTCTTGATCCTGCTACAGCAGTTTTTAGTCACTCTGCCACGACGTCCAACGTAGGTAGAGGAAACATCAAACACTTGCCTCTTCAATATTGGGTTATGTTATTAGCAGATCAAAGATTACAATCCTATGGTAGTTTTTTAGAAAATTACGGAATTGTAGCCACATGTCGTAACCCTTACAATCGTGAATTTTCAAAGTTTATTTACACGCAGCGACCGGATATCTTAACTATGATTTCTTATTGTAAACAAAGAGGCTTCTCCAATGAACAAGTTTCGAAAAAACTACAAAGTAATTGGCGCCAGTGGGCTTCTATAAATTTAAGATCCACCCCTGATAGCAATAAAACGAATCTGCTCAACACCCAATGTGATTTTTATAGTAGTATAGATAATTCTCCCAATTTGCAATACTTCGGTACTGACAAACCTTTTTTTATTCGGCTTGAACACATGGAAGAAGATTATAATAAATTTTGTAAGATGGTAGGAATAAAAAGAAAAACTACTAAAATGCCACATAATCTGAATACCTCTGGTGAATTTAAAGAATATTTGCCTGACAATATATTAGAGTGGTATGTGGGAGAACCATTCAACTTAATTCACGAGTCTCGAAAAGAAGATTTTGAGTTGTTACCATATGAAAAGGAGGTTTAAAATGAAAAAGGTTTTAATTACAGGTAGCCAAGGTTTTATTGGCTCATATCTATGTACCGAATATTTGGACAAGGGGTATCAAGTTGTCGGCATTGATAACTTTTCAAAATACGGCCCAATCTCCCGCCCCCATGATAACCATGTAAATTTCGAACTAATTGAGATGGACATAATCGATGTAAAAACATCAGAGATTCCACCGACTCTAAAAGATGTAGATTACATTATTGCGGGTGCTGCTATGATCGGTGGTATTACATACTTTCACAAATATGCTTATGATCTGTTGGCAACAAATGAAAGAATTTTAGCCTCTACATTTGATCTAGCGATAAAGCTCAACAAATTTCATAGTTTGAGACGAATCGTAGTATTGTCTAGTAGCATGGTTTTTGAGAATACAACTGTATATCCAACTCCAGAGAGTGAAATTAAGACATGTGCCCCACCGCTAAGTACATACGGGTTTCAAAAATTAGCCGTTGAATATTTTTGTAAAGGAGCCTACGAACAGTATAAACTACCTTATACAATAATACGTCCTTTTAATTGTGTTGGTGTTGGAGAGGAAGACGCCATTGGAGAACATGAAGTTAAATCTGGAAACATTAAACTCATGATGAGTCATGTCCTGCCGGATATCGTTAATAAAATTATGAAGGGACAAGACCCTTTACATATCCTTGGTTCAGGCGAACAGATACGCTGTTACACAAATGGAAAAGACATCGCCCGAGGAATACGGATGTGCATGGAAAGTTCAGCCGCGATAAACGAGGATTTCAATATCTCAATATCTCAGCCAACATCAGTAATAGAGTTAGCTAAGGTAGTATGGGGTATTTTAAACCCAGGAAAAGAATTCACGTTTGTTTCTGATAAAGCATATGAATATGATGTGCAAAGGCGTATTCCAAATACTAATAAGGCAAAAGAAATGTTAGGGTTCGAGGCACAGATTGGTCTGATAGAATCTGTGCGAGAGGTTATAGAATATATGAGAGGTAAAACGTGAAAAAACCAGAGATATCACTTATATTACCGAGCATCAGAACAGAACGATTACCAAAATTATATGAATCAATCCTTAGTTCAACCAGTCGCGACTTCGAGTTAATAGTATGCGGCCCTAATCCATTACCAGAGGAGTTAAAAGAAGAAAAAAATGTCAAATACGTAAAGGATTATGGCTCACCAGTCCGTGCATCTAATATAGCTGCTTCTCTATGCGAAGGAGAAATATATACTTGGTTGGCAGATGACTGTCTATTTTTTGAAAATTCACTTGACACATGTATAGAAGCATATTATAATATGGGTGCGGCTAAAAACAACGTCCTCGTTGCAAAGTATTTCGAAGGACAAAACGGCTCCCTCGAACGGAGTACGTTACAGCCAGATAGCTATTTTAGAATTAATGGAACCCCCGCAGCTTCAGAACACATTCCAAATGACTGGTGGTTATTTAATATAGCTTTTATGAGATCTAATTTTTTTAATGAACTGGGTGGATGGGATTGTTCGTACGAGGGAACATGGGCCTCCCATGCTGACATGGCCATTAGAGCCCAATATCTTGGCGCCAACGTCAAGATGGCAGATATCCCATTATTTGAGTGTGACCACATGCCTGGTGGCACCGGAGACCACATGCCAATCTTTATTTGCCAACATGAACATGACGAGCCATTACTACAACAAAGATACAGAGATCCAAACTGGACTGTTAATATAAATCCAAAACTTAAACTAGAAAACTGGAAAAACGCACCTGCAGTGTGGAAGAGGAGATTCAAATAATGCATTACGACCTATCAATTTGCTTACCTGCCCACAGAACACATCTATGGAAAAGGTTATATGATACTGCAGCTGAAGCTGTTGGCCCAAATCATACTTGGGAAATGATCTTAGTTGGCCCCAATGAACCACCAGAAGAGCTAGCTAAGAAGAATAACTTTAAATTTTTTAAAGATTACGGTACTCCATCTCGTTGCGCTCAAATAGCAACAACTTTAGCTGAAGGAGAACTAATGATGTGGGGCTCGGATGATGGATATTTTCTTAAGGATTCAATTGGTGAATGTATTGAAATACATAAAAATCTACCATTTAAGGATGCAATAATTATAAAATATGCAGAAGGTCGTGATATTAGCGGAAAATGTCCCGAAGATAGCTATTGGACTGCTTGGACTCACCCGGACTTACGTTTGCCAGGAGTTCCAAAAGACTATAAAATAACTCTTTTAGCAATGTATAAATTAGAATATTTTAGAGAATTAGGTGGCTGGGATTGTAGGTTTGAACATTTAAATATGAATACACATGATTTATCCTTTAGGGCTCAGCGAAATGGAAGTAAAATACACTTCTCTCCAAACCTCGTCCTAACATGTGATTGGAACCCAAATGAGGGCGACCATATACCAGTACAACAAGCTTATCATGCCAATGACGCACCCCTGTTTAGGAATATGTATATGCAAGATCAATCGGAAAGAATCAAAATTGATTACTTTAATTGGGCTAAAAGCCCACCGGTTTGGAAAAGAAGATTCGGAGAAGAAAAATGAAAACCATCTTAGTAACAGGTGGCCGCGGCCTAGTAGGATCTGCTATCCGCAGCATCAGCACCTTATATCCACAATATAACTTTGTCTTTTCAGGACACAAAGAACACGATCTGACTGTTGAAGAAGACGTAAAGAGATTATTTGAAGAGGTTAAACCAGCTTTCGTAATCCATGCGGCGGCGCGCGTTGGAGGAATAGGGAGAAACTTAAACTCCCCAGCGCAACAATATTACAGCAACATTTTAATGAATGCGTTTGTAATACACCACGCTCAGTTAAATGGAGTAGAGAAATTATTAGCATTCTCATCAGTGTGTGCTTTCCCAGCCGGCTCCAAAAACATTCACGAAGACATCCTACACGATGGAGAGCCATATCCTGCTCATTACTCTTACGCGTATTCCAAGAGAATGGTAGATGTCCAGATCCAGGCATATAAACAACAACACAAAGTTAATTATTGTTCTGTGATCCCGGGAAACATCTTTGGTGAGAATGATAACTTTAATTTAGAAGATGGCCACGTAGTTCCATCATTGGTGCGAAAGTGTTTTCACGCAAAACAGACAAATACTCCACTGCAAGTATGGGGTGATGGAACACCATATCGCGAGTTCTTATATGCTAAAGATGTTGCAAAAGCTTGTATAGAATTAATAGAAAAACCAGGCGAACTTCCGCTGAGAGTCATTGTCTCCGGACAAGAAGAAACACAGATTAAAGACCTAGTGAAATTAGTTTGCGATGCCACAGGTTATCACGATGTTGAATGGCTAACAGATAAGCCTAACGGACAGATGCGCCGACCAACAAACAAAGATGTTTTTAATAAAGCACTTCCAGATTTCGAATATACAGATTTAGAGACCGCTATGAAAAACACCGTAAATTGGTTCGAGGAGAACTACCCAAACGTGAGACTATGAAAAAAGCTTTAATTACAGGAATAAATGGCCAAGATGGCTCATACCTAGCAGAGCTTCTTTTAGAGAAGGGATATGATGTGCATGGGATCGTTAGAAGGAACTCAATACCAGAGAATCAAACAGCCAGGATCCAACACATATATGAAGATATCAAAAATAATTTATATCATGCTGATGTATGCGATATGTCTTCATTATTATCTATAATTAATAAAACAAAGCCTGATGAAATTTATAACTTAGCAGCCCAAAGCCATGTTAGAATTAGTTTTGATCAACCAAGCTATACACTCGATACAATTGGTACCGGAACACTTAATTTATTAGAGGTTATACGCTTGGTCAGTCCGGATACTAAACTATATCAGGCCTCAAGCTCAGAGATGTTCGGAAATTCCATAGATCCGGACGGATTTCAACGTGAATCAACACCAATGAATCCGGTAAGTCCATATGCTTGCGCCAAACAGTTGGCCTATAACCTCGTAAGGTGCTATAGAAATTCATATAATTTATATGCATCAAACGGCATTTTATTTAATCATGAATCACCCCGCCGCGGCGGCAACTTTGTAACCAACAAAATAGTGATTGGGGCTGTAAAGATAAAAAAGGGATTGCAAGATAAATTGGCGTTAGGAAATTTAGACTCCACAAGAGATTGGGGACATGCGAAAGATTACGTTAAAATAATGTGGCAGATTATGCAGCTGGAGCATCCCAGTGATTATGTGTGTGCAACAGGAAAGTCTCATTCAGTCAGAGAATTTGTAGATCTTACTTTTAGTAAGTTAGATCTGGATTATAAGGACTATGTTATCCAAGATCCTCGATTTTTCCGCCCTAACGAATTGCATGACCTGAAAGGAGACACCGCTAAACTAAAAGAAGCAATAGACTTAAAATTTACATATACATTTGATATAATGATAGATGAAATGATTGATTATTGGATGGAGAAACTATAAATGGTTAAATTAAACCTAGGTTGTGGAGATAGAAAAATCCATGGGTTTATAAATGTTGATGCGCGCGAAGATGTTTCACCTGATGTAATATGCGATGTGACTAAAATACATGAAAAATTCAGAGATGCAGACATTATATATGCATGCCACGTATTAGAACACTTCCCAACAAAACCATTTACATTCCAAAAAATCACATGGGAAGAAGTGCTGCTTAGTTGGTTTCTGGCTTTGAAGCCTGGTGGAAAACTCAGGGTTTCAGTCCCTGATATTCGGGCTGCTTGTGAATATTATTTACGAACTAATGATTTTGAGAGCGTAAGAGCGTTTTTTTATGGAGGACAAAAATATGATTTTGATTTTCATTATCATGGGTGGTCTGAAGAAACACTTACAAAGGCACTCAAGAAAATTGGTTTTACGAAAGTAGAAATATATGATTGGAAGACAACTGAGCACTTTTATATTGATGATTATAGCCAAGCATATTTGCCACATATGGATAAAACAAATGGCAAGCTGATGAGCTTAAACATAGAAGCAACAAAATAAGGAAATTAAAATGGACATTACTTACCCGCTAGCAAAAGAGACTATCAATGATGAAGATATCAATGCACTTTGTGATTGGTTGAAGGGTTACCCTCGCCTGACCAAAGGTGATCTTACATGGAAAGTAGAAGAGGACTGGGCGAAATACATAGGAACCTCCTATTCTGTTTTTAATAATTCAGGATCGTCCGCCAATCTACTCATGGTCGCGGCAGCAGTACAATGCGGCCGCATCGCGAACAAGAAGATCGTAATCCCTTCAGTCGGCTGGGTTACCACGGTAGCCCCGGCGATGCAACTCGGTTTAGAGCCAATAATGTGCGGCGCCGATCCAGAGACGTTTGGTATGGATTTAGACCAACTTGAGGCAATATGTGAAGAACATAACCCTGACGCCGTGATGTTCGTCCAGGTATTGGGAGTACCCCACCATAAAGAGCGTCTGCTGGCTCTTAAAGAGAGATATGGATTCACCCTCTTAGAAGACGCCTGCGCCGCCCTGGGAGCATCCTACAGCGATGGAACAATGGTGGGAACTATTGGAGAAATGTCGACATTCTCATTCTATTTTGGCCACCAGTTATCAACCATTGAAGGTGGAATGGTTAATACTGATGATAAAGAACTATATGATATGCTATTAATGCTCCGGAGCCATGGCTGGGCAAAAGATTTAGACGAAGAAACACGCAATAAAATGATGACTGACCATGGTATTGATGACTTCCACTCCCCATTTACCTTTTTTATCCCAGGATATAATCTGAGATCCACCGATCTTCAAGCATTTTTAGGAATAAGACAAGTTGAAAAGGCCGAATGGGCAGCAACAAACCGAAATACCAACCATAAACTATATGCAGAAAAACTAGAAGGGGTGGTAGAATTTCAAAGATGGGGTGAGAATAATCCTGTTTCTATCTCTTTCGGAGCCCTCGCAAGGAGCACAACACAAAGGAAAGAAATAGTAGATAGATTGGTAGAGAATGGTATAGAGACAAGGATCTTCAGCGCTGGAAACCTTGGCCGCCACCCATTTTGGACTGATAAATACCCAGTTTTTAAAGATAGGGTGAGTGATAAAATACACGCGTGTGGATTCTTTTTGCCTAACTATCCTGAACTAACTGAAAAAGAAATTGACTTTATTTGTAATGTTGTTAAAGGAGTTTAGTGCGTATCTTGGTCATAGGAGAGAGTTGTAAAGACATTTACCAATATGGTGATTGTGTAAGACTGTGCCCCGAGGCGCCAGTCCCTGTTTTTAGAAGCGGAAATCTAAAGACTGAGAACCCAGGAATGGCGAAAAATGTTTGGCGGAACATAAAATCTTTAGTAGATTTTGATGTCGATATAGAGACTAATAAAAACTGGCTTAGTATCACTAAGACTAGATGCGTCGATAATAGAACAAATTATATCATAGTCCGCATCGATGAAGGAGATGATGGCTACTCTCGGTGTGATGTAAAAAGTATCGAGTACCATAAATACGATGTCATAGTTATATCGGATTACAATAAAGGATTTTTAACAGAGTCAGATATCGAATATGTTTCCAATCAACACTCGACTACTTTTTTAGATACGAAAAAGATACTCGGAGAATGGTGTAAAAAAATCAAGTTCATTAAAATAAATGAATTTGAATACGAGAGAACAAAGCACAAATTGACACCAGAACTAATCGAAAAGATGATAATAACTCTCGGCCCCAACGGAGCAAGACACCAAGGCATCGGATTCCCAGTACCAAAGGTAGAGATAAAAGACACTTCAGGCGCCGGCGATACGTTTGTTGCAGCATTAGCCTCGTCTTATGCGACAACAAAAGACATTTTTAAAGCAATTGAATTTGCAAATGAAAATGCTACTAAAGTTGTCCAGCGAAAGGGCGTAAGTACTATATGACTAAAGCTGTCTGGACCAATGGATGTTTTGACATATTACACCGCGGCCACATTGAAATGCTTCAATATGCTAAATCTTTGGGCGACTGTTTAATAGTTGGAATTGATTCAGATGCAAAAGTAAAGTCAGACAAGGGCGTAGAAAGGCCATATAACAATGAAATAGATAGAAAATTTATGTTGAAAGCAATAAAATTCGTTGATGAGGTGGTTATATTTGATTCGGCTATTAAGTTAGAAAACTTGATAGAAAACATAGCACCATATTACATGGTTATAGGATCTGATTGGAAAGGAAAAAAAGTTGTAGGACAACAACATTGCAAAGAGCTTAAATTTTTTGATAGAATCAGTAGCTATTCAACAACAAATATACTGGAGAATAATAGATGACATATGTATTTGATATTGATGGCACCTTATGTATAAAAGATGCGTCAGCGCCTTATAACGACGCTTCGCCTCTACCTCAGAGAATTAACATGGTGAATAATTTATATGATGCCGGCCATACTATAATAATGCAAACCGCCCGCGGAATGGGAAGACATAATAATAACCAACAACTTGCAGTACAACAATTTTACGCGCTAACGGCGGAACAACTTAAGGATTGGGGAGTTAAATATCACCTTTTATTTTTAGGAAAGCCGGCAGGAGATATTTATATAGATGATAAGGGGATTAAAGATGAAGACTTCTTTACCGATGATACACGTCAATAAAGGCTGGGGCTGGGAACGATGGGTTGTTAACAATGAGGAATATTGCGGAAAATTATTATTCTTTAATAGTGGGAAAAAGTGCTCATGGCATTACCACAAATTAAAAGACGAAGTATTCTATCTACAATCTGGGAAAATGATGATATACTATTCAGATGAAGATGATTTATCTGAAGCGATACAACTGGAATTAAACCCAGGAGATAACTTTCATGTATATCGAGGGCTTAGGCATCAAATGCTAGCCATAGAAGATTCAGAATTATTTGAATTTTCAACACAACACTTTGATTCAGACAGCTATAGAATTTTAAAAGGAGATTAAAATGCAATTATCAAATCAAGCACTGGGAGCAGTAATGATGGCCTTACAGGAGTCATTATTAAACCAATTAGACATAGTACCAATTCTTAGAGGATTCGAACTTGAAGAAACAACGGAAGGCCTAATTGTTAAAAATCCACCAACCGTCAGAGTTACAGATCAGAGCGAGATCACAAAAGAAGACTTATTGAATAGAGTAAAGTAAGCATGCCTAGATATCACTATAAGTGTAATCTGTGTGAAAGTGAAGTAAGTGTGATCCATTGTTTTGATGATGTATATACTGAATGTGAAAAATGTGAAAGTACAGGTTCAATGCACAAGATGATAACTCGTCCTAATATAAAAGTTAATAATAATGATTATTATTCTAACAAGGTTGGCAATTTAACAAAAGAATATATTGAAATTAATAGAGAAATATTAAAGCAACAAAAGAGCGAGACAAATGAGTCGACTTGAAATAATAACATCTATACTTTTAGTTATATCAACAATATTTAGTGTCGGTATGCTTGTTTATACAAGGACAGTAATAGTAAAACTGTTGTCTGTATCAGAAGAATTAGGAGACTTGCAGGAGATGATTAATATTTTCACCAACCACACTAGAGATGTTTATGAAATGGATATGTTTTACGGTGACGAAACACTTAAAGGGTTGCTTGAACATGCAATATCCCTGAACGAACATATGGCTACATTTGAATATATCTATAATTTAACAGAAGAAGCAGAAGAAAAGGAGACAGATGAAGCAGACAACAGAGCCGCTCAAGAAGAAGCGTAAGAAAAATTATTATTTCACCAAAGATCATGAAGACGCAATAGTACGATACTCAATTACTAATTGCAAAAAAGAAAGGACAGATTTATATGTAAATTGGATCCAGCCGGCATTCAACGAAATGGTTGATAAAATTGTTTTTACGTATAAATTTACTAATTTGCCAAATATAGATTATCTTAGAGATGAATGCAAAATTTGGTTAATGACAATTCTTGATAAATATGACCAATCAAAAGGCTCCAAGGCCTTTTCATATTTTAGTGTTATCACGAAGAATTGGTTTATTCATAAGGTTAAAAAACAACAAAAGCGCAACAGAAGAGAAATTGATTTTGGAACAATATCAAAGTCATATGAAGAACAATACTTATCTACCAACGAATCATATGTAACCGAGAGAGAAGAACAAGAATTTTGGGATCTCTTCTATAATGAGTTAAAATCATGGGATGCAGCCCAGATGAAAGATAATGATTTGAGGGTGTATAAAGCTATAACCATACTTTTTGAGTCAAAAGAAGATATTGAAATTTTTAATAAGAAAGCTATTTATCTGTACCTGCGAGAAATTACTGGATTAAACACCAAGCAAGTGGTAAATTCACTAAAGAAATTTAGAAAGAAGTACTCTAATTTCAAGCAAGACTGGGAGAGCGGCGACTTATGAAAAATAAAAGTATTGAGGACTTAGTGGATGAAGCACTTACAAACATCCGTAGTGATAGAAAAATTACTAGGGAATTCCTTAATGATATTGCAAACACTTTGGCTAATGACACGGAACAATTAAAATACCTAAGTCCGGTAGCAGCTAAACATATAGAAACGCTTCAAAGATCCAATGAGCAATTAGTTAAGATTATTAATATAAGACAGAAAAAGTCCGACGAAAGCATAAGGTTTTCAGACGAAGACACAGCTAACTTGTTCGATATAATACAGGGTGGAGTAGATGAGCGAAACCCAGAATGAGTAAGACCTTTATTGATCCAGAGAGTGTATTAGCAGATCCTAAAGGTGCGTTCGATATGTTCTGTCAAGCAGCCAAATCGGTGGCCCCCTTTGATCTGCTAAAGAACCCCGGTTATCGCAGCGCCGTCGTGATTCGGGGCGCCCAAACTCTCAATCATGCCGAGGCCTCTGGACTGGGGTTGGTTCCCGTGTCTGGTTCATCTAGAATCGCTGCTTTTTCATATATAGCAAGGTTAGAATCAGAGTGGTGCGAACATTGGCTCCTGCCAAACCCTTGCAGCCCGGGATCATCAAATTCGATTTTTACAGATCTCGAAGCCTCCCACATAGTGGTTGTAGGCCACACAGATACACAATACGGAGCTTCAATTAACATAAACACCGGCGATTTTGTTGATATAAATTTAGAAAAGGGAGTTCATTTAAATAATCTTCAAAAAGCACGCCACGCTGGCATGTCAAAACGAGGTAAAAATATATCAAGAAGTTATAGTTGCCCGGATGCATCAGGCGGAATCGCGGGGGCATTCAATGGCCTCCCCCCAGCAACAGTCCCTCCCTCCCCATCTCAACTCGCCTTCCTAGCAAAATTGACTGCTATACTACTCACGGATTATAACTGGCCTCCCGCAATAGTTACAGGATGGACCAGATCAATAGAAAAACAAATATCTCTTATGGTGGGTAAACCCCAGTCGGAGGTTATAAGTACATATGGCCCGACCGCCGCTGGTCTAGTACAAAAAGCCCGCCATGGCAACAACACCCCCCTCGCGGAATATATAAAATCCCACCCCACGAGCTTTAACCACACTACCGGCCTCGCTTTAGATCTCCGGACTAACGATCACATAACAGACGACGAGTTAAATAAGTTAATAGATGCGGTGATCAAAGCCGGCGGAAGACCGGTCTTAGAGCCCACGTCCACCGGATGTTTTAGCAAATCCGGCCGCATGAGCAGGGGGGATACAACTCGACTTGGCAACCCCGGCCAAGGCATATGCGGCAAGCCTAACCCAGAACACCTACATGTGACAGTGCCTAAAGTTACTCCACCAGTTACATAAAACACCCTAAGTAAATTATGCCAAAAAAGAAAAAAGCGTTCGTTAAACCAAAATACACTGAATCTGAGCAACTACTGTACGACAGGCTGAAAGCAGTTCGTGATAAGTCCGCAGCCACATATGCTTCGGAAAATTCGGTCTTCGAACCACTCGGTGAGAGTGACCCAGGAGGAAACCCAGAATTTTCGGATTGGTTAGGCGATGACTCATCACAATCAGATGAAGAAAGGGCAGATGCAAACTCAGCATATTTAAACGAAACCTCACCGACCGGCGAAAATATACAAGCGATACCAAGCAATTCCGGAATCTATCACACTGTGGTTCCGATGAAGGATTTGAGCTTCAAAATCGCACAAAATGAATCTGTTATGAAACATGGGGGATGCTATATTACGATGGGCACTGATCGCCCAACCACAGTAATGAGTGGGTATGGTGCAAAGGGATTTCAAAACGCTAGCACAATTGACTTGGTTGTAGGTAGGGCCGCCGGCTCTAGGGGAACAGACGGCCCCAAAGAAGGAGCGGTGGTAGATAACAACCCAGTAGCGGATGCTGCAAGAATTTATATAAGCCAATTAACTGACATCGATGTCAATTTTGGCCTCGCTGAATCGGTGTCTGGAGTAGCAACCGGCGGTTCCGGAATAGCAGTAAAGGCAGACGATGTTCGAATAATAGGAAGAAGAAGTATTAAAATTGTGACTGGAAAGACGCAGGGCGCCCGCGGGTCCGGCCCCCACGGCGAATGGACATCATTAGGCTTTTCGATGCACCAGCCAGCGCCCTCAATTGAGCTTCTAGCAGGAAATACATCACAAGAAAGAGTAGTATGGGGCGGCCTTTATAATCCGATAGAGAAGATCTCTACTGTCCAGAGAGCTTGTTTGGGCTCTAACACCCGCGATGCCCTAGCAGAATTAAATAACACTGTAGGAGAATTATGGAGTGCTGTATTTAACTTAGCTCTTATTCAGTCTGGCTTTAACTCTATTGTAGGTGTTGACCCTGTGAGGCCATGGGTGGCCGCGGCAGCCCCAACAGTTGGAATCGCAGCCCTACAATATGTGTTAGACAGTTTATGGCATACCAAAGTTAATGCAATATTGTGGGATTTGAATTATCTAACGCCCTATGGATATAAATTTATTTGTAGCACAAATGTTAAACTGTCGTGAGCATATTAGTTAGTGAGAAAAAGTAATGGCGAATGAATCAAAATTTTTAAAATGGCAAGACGAAGATCATGATGGTCTTATAGATGTATGTGATGATGTAATTGATGTTGAGGCAAATAAATGCTTAAATTGCTCTCCCAATCCGACAGCCATCAAAGTAGATTGGAAAAAGAAAACAGTAGAAGAGCCGTTCTTAAATGAGAGAACATGTGAATATCAAGTAACAGTTGTCACACCCTATACAACCGTAGTTGATGAATCATTGATAGGTTCTGAAGATGAAAGCTCTCAAGAGGTGATAGACTCTTTGAGAGACAGATATGAAGAATTTGTAGATGATGTTATTGAGTCTTTAATCGTTTTTTACGATAAAGAAGATAGTGGAGCATCAAGAACAAAGATAAAAGAAGCAATAAAGTATAGTAAGTATTGGCTGGATCCCCGTCCCAACTCACGACTTAAACTACTCTTTTCGGTTCCGTTCGACACACTGTTTGATATAGGCCCATATAACTCAGAAGATGAATATGAAGAGCCAAAGCCAGGAGATATCACAGTCTCCTACAACGCCGGAGATTTATCCACAAAAATGATTAGAATCCGGAAGGGATTGAATCTTTACGGACGATACCTAAAAGTATATCGAGCTATTGATGGGGGTAATTTATTCTTCAAGGAAGACAACAGGATCTTCAACCTCGAAGACTATGGAGACTCCACACTTTTTACAAGCTCTATCATGTCAAGCTTGATAGATTACTTAAACTCGTACTTAGAATCAAAAGGTCTTAATCTACCGGGCGTCGGCGGCATAATGTTTTTTGCCGACAAGGTCACAAAATTAGAATTTAAATTTAATAATTACCAGCCACAGTCGTTAAAAGTGTGGACTGAATCTTGTGGAGAAAAACCGAAGTTTTATAATAAGAAAAGATTAAGAGGATTTATAAAATCACCGCCATGGAAAGATAAAACAGCAGTCGCATATTTCGTACAATTATACCAGATGGAAGCCTCACTGTCCGCGAGATCCCAAATACCATGGGAAGAATTTGTAATACAATACACATATCCAACAATTTATTCTTCACTTAAAACAGAAGAGGAAGAAGAATCCAGACAGGTGATGGGTTGTATAGGCGAAGCGCTAGAACAAGAAGCAAAAGAACTTGGTCAGGATATCTTAGATGAAGTGTTTGACCTCGGAGACGCAATTGCCTATAAATTCAGAAAGAGTATTTGCCAATCAGAAAATTCAGAATCGAGACAAGATAAAATAAATGTTGGTTTAGTATATGATCCAGACACCAACACCAGACAAAATATCTTTGCCATGGCCCAAATGCAAGCACTTAAGGAGTTAGACGAAAGCGATCAGATATTTACTCAAATGTGCGCTAAAATCCTGGCATCCATGACTCCCTTTGGTTCAGTACAGAAGAAGATGGATCAACTGTGGGAGTTTGGGTTCGAAAGAATAAAGGCATGCGGACTTCTTGATTTGTTACTGGATGCTATCAAATGTTTGATGGGGGGTCTTACGTTTGAAGAAGCCATGGCTAGCATGATCAAGAGCGCCCTTAAATCAATGTCGATCGAAAACTTCGGAGATTTATTTGTAGGAATCCCTCCCGAAAAACAAGATGAACTCGACGCGTTAGTTAAAAAGAAATTAGAGTCCGGTGATATTTTCCCAGAAGGTAGCACAAATCAACAAATTTCAAATATAATGGCCTCCGGCACCTCATACTCTAAGCCATGGGAAATCCAATCTGTAATAGACCAAGAGAGAAACAGTAAAAAGGAGGGCGCGTATGAGGGTTCAGTAGCTCCGCCGGCCTCTTATTCAAAAGAAGCAGCGGAGTCATCAACCGCGACCAGAAGGACACTGGCTCAACAGTTTGATGTAGCCGGCAACGCCCAAGATGAATTATCGCCTGATATTGTTATGGAAGCATATGTAATGGCGTTGATAGAGGTGTATTCTGACAATCTGTTAGCATTGGTGGATGAACTTAACAAGTTCCCGGGCGCACAAATAATAGCCGGCATAATAGCAATGTTAGATTGTCCGATGCCGCCTCTGTTTAATCCCGATCTGCTTAGTTTTATTAAGGATATCGAGCTACCGTTTTGTCGTGACATGTCAGAGATTAGAACAATTAGAATGGAAAATCCATTTACTTGGATCCCAAAATTAAAAGATATAATGAGCGCGCTGTGGGAAGCAATAAAATTTGCTGTTCAGCAGCTTATTATGGCAATTGTTTTAAAATTGATGGTTAAAATATGTCAGATAATTGGAGACGCAATCTGTAAGGCGCTAGAAACAACAGGCAAATTAGCCGCCGCCGTACCGGCGGTGTTACAAGGGAGCACCACTTTTAAGGAAGTTGTAGGAGACGCTATCTGCGGACCATTAGCAGATGACGCACAAGTAGAAGATACTATGGTTGAAATGATGGCTTCTATGGGGGCCGGCTCAGCCGCCTTAGCCAATCGCGATCAAGTATTAAGATTCACAGAAGATTTATCTTCCTCTACCACAAGGGCAGAGCTGATAGAAGGTTTTCTCGGAAATCCATCACAGGATTTGATAGATATCGGGACGCAACTTCTGGAGTTTGAATATCCAGAATTGGGCGAAGCTATGCCCACCCCACAATCATTTGGAAGATTTATCACCAACGTTGGTAATGTAATGCCGGGCGATTTTAAAAAACAACTAAGAGAAATGTTAGATGAATCCCCGGAACTTGAAGGCCTTCCAGCAAACCCCACATTATGTGCAACTCAAGAGCAGATAGACAACTTTAATGAGTTACGTTGTACTCTATTAGACGGCCGCGCCACAAAAGAACAGTGTGAGCAAATGTTGGCTGATAATAAAAGTGATCTATTGGACGATCTATCATCTCTTGGAGATGTACTTCAAGGAGGCATACCAAATTATATCAGTAGTAATATGCCACCGATAATCTCGCAGCCTGGATGTGATGACGGATTATTCCCACACATGCCAGAAGCAATAAAATCTGCCGGCAGTCAAGTTCTTAAGAATGATTTGGAGATGCTTAAAATAGACTTTGCCAAGGACATGTTGGGGAATGGTGGTCTTTTTGCCGGCGATGACGATTGGGGATTTATGAATATGGTATTATCGGATACTGAAGGAAACCCCTTGACCGCTCATTGGAGGAAAGCACATAATAATAATGATTATGTAAACTTTGCAACAAATGCGCCCAACGGTGGTTCTGCCTCTCAAGGATTTTGGGCATCATTTCAAAAAAATAAATCATTTCCACAACAACACGGACAGTTCCCAACGTACGTGGGTTCATGGTTAATGCGCCAATTCTTGGTCGCCGGCGAAAGTGATAATATGCCTCCAGCCGACTGCGGGGAAGGGCCAGACTCTGCAATGACAATGGCCTATGCGACCGATCTGTCAAGCGGTTTAGAATTTAATTCCAAAAATGATATTTCAACTGCGCGAATATTTAAAAAGAGCTTTTCAGACTTAGGGTTTGATATGTTTTTTGGTGGTGGTATAGATCTCTTCATGCTTCCTGATTTTGGTTATAACACAACATACGATACAAATTTAGTAACTGAACAGGTGATCATAACACGCGAACCACGCAAAGCAAACCCTGACATTTCTTTAAAATATAGAGACAATGCGGCAGGGTACCGCTCTTCGCCCAGATCTGATGATCGTACCTCTAACCCTAACTATAGTTATGGGTTTAACGTTAATTTATACATATCTGATATAGCTGAGGTTCAAGAAGAATACGAATACCGCGTACGAGAATTAACACCGGAGGAAATGGAAGAGCTTAGTGTGGGGGATCCATCGGATCTAGGAGTAACTGCAATTGCAACCCGCGGCACCGGGGTCTATGCAAGCCGACCAGATGATAGCGCGCGAATAAAAATAACCGAGTATATCAACCAAAGGGCCGCGGTACAATCGCCAGAATCAGAATTAATTACACAGGAACCATGGATCCAGGAAGTCATCCCAGTACCAGACTGGTTAGGTAATATACCGGTTGTAGGCTGGGCCATGGCCGGCCTACTATCACTTATTAACGTTAGTTTTTCGTTATTATCAGTGATGGTCGGGGCGGTCTTACCAAGCTTCGAAGAAAAACAAATTATTAAAAATAGAAGATATGAATTTTTATCTGTTGATGATGGGTTAGAAGACATCGACATGTCGCTATATCCAAATTTTGGTGCGTGCTTCGAACAAACCCGCGAATATATCCCACAAGTATCATTATTATCAGAGATGGTATCTAGTAGCCCATCATCTGGCACTCTCTATGAATCAGACGCAAAAAACGAGCATGATTTATGGATGACCAAATTTTTTAAAATGTTTTCCAAAGAAATCGGCGAGAACCTATCCGGATGGAAATACGGCGCCCAATACGACTCTCTTACAGCGGCCGATGCTGAGTACTTAATTCCAGAAGGCCAGAAAGATCAAGGAAGCTTATATTCAGAAGGCGAACCAATTTGGGATGATGAACTTAATCCCCCCGGTTACCGCGAAGCAGAAAACGATGATATGTTAATGGGGGTCAGCCGAGATCAATATAGAAGAGGAGAAGATGCAAGAGTAATGTATCTTGATCCAAATAAATACGGTGGATCACATACTCGCCCACCAATATATGTTAAACCACTTAAATATGATGGCTGGTTAGGATTAGTAAATGCGCTGTTTCCTGAATATACTCCGTGTAAGCCACACAACACCGATATAATTGATTTTGGAGAAATACAAGACAGGATAACGGACTTATACTCTAAAATACCTGATGACCCAAGATTAAAATCAGATCCAGAATGCGCTGTTGAAGTACCATACAATAGAATTCTAGACCGTCCAGCCCGGGCAGGCATGGCAGGTATTATTGAAACTGCGATTCGAATATACGCGACTGTACATTTTTTCAAATCGATCGCAACCTTCTCTAAAATAATGCCTAAGTTCCCTGATAACTTTAGTTCATTATACTCTTCCTATATTGTAGAGGTAATGGAAGAGTCCTTTAAAGACGCCCAATCGGGATTTTGGGAGTTCTTTACACCGTTCAAAGACGAAGAGTTTTGGTATGCATTCTTGGAACAATCAGTCCAATACTATGCTTGGCGCGTTGATCAAGATGAGATTGTGGCGCCCAATAGTGTTTTGGCAGCATTGGGTAGATTAAATAATGTTCAAGAGCACTACAACTTTCCATGGCTAGCCGACCTAAGGCACGCCAAAGAAGTTGATGAAGCAGGAGAACTACAAACACTTAAAGGCTACAGACAAGATAAGAATCTAGAAACGGTCAAGGTATCAGAAGAGGATGCAAAGTTAGTACTAAAAGAATTAGTAAATGAACAGCTAACAATGATGGGACAGAGGCTAATAAAGAATCTTGAATCACAAGGATTTACTCCGGAGATTTTTGATCTAGACCTCTGGCTATTCTCTAATATGTGCTCTGGTGGAGAGAATTTAGTATTCTATAGTCCAGATTTTATTGAACAAAACGTAGGATTACCAACAGAAGGCTCAGAACACTATACACCCGGAGGCCAATTTAGAATTGCAATTGCAAATGATCCAGATAGTTTAGGGCTAGGCTCCGAATATGTTGGGTATTTCCATGTTCGCGAAAATGAATCTGGCGAGACAGAATATATGGCAGGCGAACACCATACTGGAGAGCCACACGATGTCTTGAGGCCAATAGCAAACTTGATTGAGGTCGGCACAAATAAAAGAGAAGAGGTAACTGAGTCTGATGAATCGGGTGATTACTCTAAAACAACAGAGGAGTGGGTAGGTTTCGGTGACGTGGCAGAATATGGAACAGCACCCTACGACGCCGAAAACCCATTCACGATAGAGAAATACATTAGTATTGACGGTAGTAAATCTGACACCGCGACCGCGATTGCAGCAATAACTGCAAACCCTCCGGGCCTATTGCTGTCAGAGGTGTATCCTGGAAGCCTTAAAGAAGTAATGAGTGAGCCAACCGAACCAGGCCACGTGCCAGAAGTAGTTGGTATAGAAGGAGCCTTGGGAGTTAGATATGGAATTCAATTTAGTTATAATTCCCCATCGGCCGGAAGAGTTCCAATAACTAGTGTAGAGGTAGATGCCTTAGACTTGCCGGTAGAGGCGGTTGCGCCACTGACAGCAAACAGTCATAATTTATTATGTCTTCTTAAGAAACTAAAAGAGGACCAAAAATATAAATTGATGGTTAAATACATATTCCCGATTCCAAAAGTGATATCGACCTTAGCTATTTATAATGATATGGGTTTCATATCATCTATTGGAGAAGTAACAGTCGGTGCCGGAGATCATCACAAACAAGTTAAATTATCTGATCCCAATGATCCCATGGCTGCAAATATACCCGGGTTCTCGGGCAACAATGTACCTTCGAATGGAGGACTCGCCGAGGCAAATTCTTTCTTTGCAAACGATGTTATTCAACAAAAACCAGGCGCCGTCGGGTTTGTAAAAACAGGGATGGAGGCCGGCCCAGACATAAGCAGTCCATGGAACAGTGAAAAAATGATCGAAGGCCCGCCATTGAAGACATTTGAAGGATTAGAAGCGAGAGGCAATGAAGGTTGGCAATCTTGGATGGATCGGCAGCCCGGCCTCTTATCAGGAATGTTTGTGTTAGAATTTGATAGTTGGGATCGAGTGCTGTTACGAAATTCAAAGTCTAGAATTAAAAAGATCTTTAGGTCATATTACAATTCAAGACACTTCACCCCAGGCGATGATTTAGGTGGCAACGCAGCCAACCTATTCATTAAAAATCTTAAAGCCCGTATAATACCATCTCCAGGTAAGGGTATCTTATCTTGGTTCCAGCGCGGCCGCTTGCGTCCAAATCCATATAATGCCGAAGGTAAATTGTGTGATAAAAGTGACTAATAGAATAATTATATAATAGGAGGGATATAAAATGGCTTCAATCGGGGTAGCTTTACCGATAACAAAGGATTCTTCAGATGGATTTACAATGCTTAAAAGCTTCAGAAAAACTATTAAGCAAAACTTCAAGATGTTAATTTTAACATCACCTGGGGAACGTGTCATGGAACCAGAATTCGGAGTAGGAATAAGAAGATTTTTGTTCGAGAACTATGATGACTCCCTCCCTTACAAGATGGAAAGCAGAATTAGAGAACAAGTAAAAATGTTTATGCCAGTTATAAGCATATCACAAGTTAATTTTGATTTTGAGCAATCTGGCCAAAACGTACTTGGATTAACTATAGTTTATAGTATTCCAACAGTTGGACCCGCTGAAATACTACATATTACTATTTAAAAAAGGAGGATTTTTATGAGTTCGGATCAAAAAAAGATAGTTCCTATCAACTATACAAATAGAGAATTTGAAGGGATAAGGCAAGATTTATTAGAATTGGCCGAGCGCCTATATCCCGATTCTTTTCAAGATTTTAGTGAAGCTTCCTTTGGATCGCTAATGATAGATTCCGTAGCGTATGTCGGTGATCAGCTATCATTTTACATGGATTACAATATTAATGAATCCTTTTTGGATACGGCATATCAATATAACAATGTATTAAGAATGGGCCGTACAATGGGGTACAAGCATACTGGACGCCCATCAACCTATGGTACCGCCGCCATCTTTGTGATAGTCCCAGCTAGCCCAACCGGTATTGGTCCAGATACAAATTATATTCCGGTCCTAAAAAGAGGCACCAGATTTTCATCTGATAATAATCTTAACTTTGTATTATTAGAGAATATAGATTTTTCTGATCCTAAAAATCCAGTAGTGGTGGCCAAAGTTAATACCACAACCGGCGCCCCAACATCCTTCGCAATAAAATCATATGGTAATGTGGTATCAGGATATTTTAGTCGCACTGATGTAGTTGTTGGCGCCTACGAAAGATTTAAGAGAATTAAACTTCCTATTCCTGAATTGGCAGAAATAATATCTGTCTTTGACTCCCAAGGAAATGAGTTTTACGAAGTAGATTATCTATCCCAAGACATGATATTTAAGGAAGTAACAAATAAAAATTATAAAAACGACAACGTTCCATCAATTTTAAAGCCATTTTTGGTTTCTAGAAAGTTTATAGTAGAGAGAGACAGAAATAATGCTTATTTACAATTTGGCTCAGGGCAAATAGGTGACAGTGAGATAGTCGCTGACCCACAAACTGTCGTTATGGAGATCTTCGGAAAAAACTATACATCTGATACAACTTTTGATCCTACAAGGTTATCAAAAAATAAAAGTTTAGGAATAGTTCCTTCAAATACAACGCTATCAATCTCTTATCGTGTTACTAACCCTTCAAATTCAAATGTAGCTGTCGGATCATTAAACAGGGTTGGAAATGCTTTGTTCGATTTTGAAGATCGCTCGATTCTCAATAGCACCGAGATGGGAAATGTAATAGCCTCTCTTGAAATATCGAACGAAGAGCCAATTACAGGAGACGTTACAAACGCAAATACTTCTGAGATAAAAAGAAGAATATTTGATACCTTCCCAACACAAAACAGAGCGGTCACCCAAGCTGATTATGAAAATTTGAGTTATAGAATGCCAGCGAAGTTTGGGTCTATAAAAAGAGTATCAGCGCAGAGAGATCCAGATTCCAAGAAAAGGAATCTCAATATGTATGTGATTTCAGAGGATAGCTTTGGAAAATTGGTCAGCACCAACAAAACAATTAAAAATAATTTAAAAACTTGGCTAAATCAGCATAGAATGATAAACGATACTTTAGATATAATCGATCCCTATATTATTAATTATGGAATTGAGTTTATAATTAAACCATCCTCCGGCGCAGATAAATATATAACTTTAAATTCAGCGGTAGAAGCTTTAAAAGAAAGATTTAAGGCTCCAATGTATATTGGGGAACCAATCTATATAAGTGATATATATTCAACGCTTAAAGAGTCTCCGGGAGTATTAGACGTTATAAAAGTCAGGCTCATAAATAAAACGGGCACGAACTATTCAAACGCTAATATAGATATAAATAAAAATCTTTCTCCCAACGGAGATTACTTGATAATACCAAAGAACGCAATCGCCGAAATGAAGTATCCAGAGAGTGATATCCAAGGAAAAATTAGATAATGGCTATTAAAAAATACTATGCGATTGCTGATAACACAATTACAAACGCTTACAAACTAAATTTATCTACGAGAGCAACCGGCGCCAACGCCGGCGCCGCAGATATTATGGAGATCTATTCAATTTATGGCCGCCAATCTACATCTTCGGCTGAGATCTCCAGAGCACTGATTAAGTTCCCCGTATCCGAGATAACATCAGATCGAAGCAATTCAAAGATTCCAGCATCCGGAAGTGTAAAATTCTATTTAAAGCTCCATAATGCAGAACACTCTAAGACTGTACCAACGGGCAGTTTTACAATTGTGGCAGAACCAATCTCAGCGGATTGGGAAGAGGGCTACGGCCTGGATCTTGAGGCATACAAAGATATTACCAATGGGAATAAGGGCTCAAACTGGATCGCCAGAAAGGGCGAAGGCTTACAAGAAATCACTAAGGTGACTTTCACATCGACGAACAAGGCACATTACGCTGCCGGCGCCGGCGCAAACTACATAATAGCATATAATGGTAATAGGGCTTATAATCTGTGGTTCAACAACGGATCTGATTCCGCACCATCAGCCGACGGCGCAGAAGTAGAAGTTGATATAAGTTCTGCTGGATCGAGCACTGCTGCAGTCGCTTCAGAATTTCAATCGACAACTAATGCTTTGGCCGCGTTTGATTCAAATGTTGACCCGACAAATTCTGCAATAGTATATCTATCATCAAGCCTCGAAGGCGGTCACACAGACACATCAGTTGAGGGAACTATATCCGGTATAACTTTGGCAGTTCAGCAAGATGGAAACAACGAGATACCATGGACAAAAGTTGGTGGAGATTATATCACAGCTGCAAACGCTGCATATCCTTATCGCTGGTTTAGTCAAAGCTTCACTTCTGGGCTGGAAGACATAGAAATTGATATTACTCAAATGGTGGAGTTGTGGTCCGCTGGTACGGTTGATAATTATGGACTTGGAGTGCATCTTTCTGGAGCCTTCGAGCCATATTTCTCAACCGATTTTGATCCAACATACAGTGGATATATACAGAATACAACCGGTTCAACGGTTTCATATTACACAAAGAGACTCTTTGCAAGGGGCTCACAATACTTTTATAAGCGCCCAGCAATCGAAGCTAGGTGGGATTCTAGCAAGAAAGACGATCGCGGCAATATATTTTACAGCAGTTCTCTAGCTGGCGTTAATGATAACCTGAATACTTTGTTTTTATACAATTACGTCCGCGGCCAACTGGCTAATATCCCCTCAATTGGCACAGATGCAATATACGTGAGCTTTTATTCTGGGTCCGCGGATAACTCGGTACCTACTGGTAGCCTACAGACGTCTTCATACACCCCAAACCCCCCGGGCGCCCACTCACGCGCAGCCATAGAACTTCCAACTACTCTCCCTTATCAATGGGTTGTCGACGATGATAGTCCAGACCCACCAATCAGTACAAACCCGTATGTTGTGACCGGCGCTTGGGTATCAACCGGCATTTATAGTGCTTCTTTCGCCATAACAGGCGCCACAAACCCTCTTACGAAGATATTCGATGTCTGGCACGATGGAACAGGCAAGAACCACCCATGGGCAAGTGTGGAGTTCGCAACCTCCTCGTTCGAGCCACTCAACATGAGTGCTTCTTACTCTATGGCTGAGCCCACGTATCATCTTAAAATAACTAACCTTAAAGACAGTTATAGTTCAAGTGAAAATGCACGTTTTAACTTATTTATTAGAGAAAAGAATTGGAAACCAACAATTTATACAACTTCCAAAACAACCATAAAAAGTAAATCGATGTTGAGTGCTTCGTATAGAGTATTTAGAACGATCGATGCCCACGAAGCTATCCCATATGGAACAGGAAGCAATCTACACACCATGATGTCTTATGATAATATGGGAAATTACTTCGATGTAGATATGAGTTTATTAGAGCCTGGGTATGCATATGCCTTTAAGTTCTCATTCTATGATAGTTCGTTGAGTAGCTGGATAGAACAACCACAGACCTTTAAATTTAGAGTAGAGAATTATGAGCATTAAAAAGCTTTTTGGATCCACCGACAAAGCAAACAATTACCTAAGCGATACAGACCAGAAAGATGCCTTCGCAAGTGTAGAATCCAGCAGAAATTTAAAAGAAATTGAGGAAATCCAGGCTCATCATATACCTCATATAGACTATTCAAAGCCAGCTAATTTTGTGAAATACGGCTCGGCAAGGTTATACTATAAAACCGCATTGAAAAGAATTTCCGACTATTATCCTTATGACGGTTCTAGTGCTGAGATTAACTCATTCTATAATAAATCTTTAGACATAGAGAAGTATATTCTCAATAATTTATATCCAAGAACAAATGGTTATGCTATATTTAGTGCCGATGGCTGGGGCAGTAAGGCTAGCAATTGGTCAGTTCATCGCCAAGACGGCTATGGCATACCAGCAACCCCCGAAGCTATTATAGTTCAAGGTGGTCCAAATGCTGCGACCGGCGAACTAAAAGATCTGATACCCACATCAAAGAATAATAAGTATCAATATTCTAACGTATATGACGAAGATATCTATCGAACTGCTGGTCTTCCAAGTGATTATGGTAAGGGAACTCGCGAATCGAACATGCGCGCCAACTTCGATGATGGTGTCACAGTAGAATTTTGGATGAAGACTGGTTCCTTTACAGATGGGACCGGCACAGAAACCTTGAAGCAAGTTATATTCGACTTATGGAATCGAGAAGATCCCAATGCTGACATAGTTAACGAGGGCGACCCGCACGCATATGGAAGAATCACTGTAGAATTGACCGGCGTTGTACAGAACGATATAGACTACTCGGACCCCAATAGTTATTGGTCGGACTCGCCATTCTTGGTCACAGTACAATCTGGCTCTGTAACCGGCTCCTACCAACAAACCATTGGTAAAAACATAACAACCAGCTCAATGGGTGAGTGGAACCACTATGCGATAACGCTGTTTAACTCCGGATCTGGATTCATGGCAGATTTCCACGTCAATGGGCATCTCAGTGAAAGAAAGACATTAAACGCCAGTCAAACATTGAACGAAATTGCCCCGAAGAATATGGTAGCGCGTATAGGATCACTGCTTACCGCCAGTTGTGGCGCCCTCGAAAATCCCGGACCCATAGCAAGATTTGGTTCCATTGATGGCGGCAAGCTAAACGGCTCGATAGATGAATTCAGATACTGGAAATCTGCAAGAACTCACGAAGAAATTGGAAAGAATTGGTTTGCTCAAGTCGCCGGCGGCGCTAATACTGATATATCTAATGCAGAACTTGGAATATATTTCAAATTCAACGAAGGTATTACCGGGGATGCTTCTCTCGACAACACTGTTTTGGATTATGCCGGTAGAATAAGCAACGGAACGTGGTATGGATATACATCAAATTCAAGAAACACCGGTTCTGCGATTATTGAAGCCGCGGCCTCAACAAAAGAATATGAGGATCCCATCATCCGGCCCGAACACCCGGATTATATTGCACTTGAATCAGAGTTATCAATAAGTGGTGAAAACTTTGATATAAACAACAATAACTCAATGTTGAGCTTGCTTCCCGGGTGGATTATTGAAGAAGAAGAAAATAACAAGGATTCTGACTTACAAAACATATGTCATATTGTTGGTGCTTACTTTGATAAGTTGCATATGCAAATCTCTGAAATTCCCAAGTTTCATTATGCGACATACCCAAGTGCTTCCCAGAAGCCAGCACCATTCGCAGAACATTTTGCACAGTCTTTCGGACTATACACGCCCGAATTGTTTATTGATTCAACAGTTCTGGAGAAATTCGCCGATAGGGATGAAGAACAGCTATTCGAAGCGAGCCTACAAGACACAAAAAATCTAATTTACACCAATCTCTATAATAATATAGCTAATATCTTTAAAAGCAAGGGTACCGAAAAGGCTATAAAAAACGTGTTTAGGTGCATGGGTATAGATGAAAAGCTGATAAAACTAGTAGTTAATTCTAATAATCAAGACATCTCTCTTAGAGACAACTATCAGCAGTCCTTAATTAATAAAAATTGTTTAAACTTCAACAACAGTTTAAACTCAACAGCGGTTGTATATCAAGCAATTGATTCAAATAATGCAAACAGTTTAGGATACTTAACAAATCCAACAGAGAGTTCAGCGCCATCCTATGGTTGCACGGTAGAGAGTAACATAGTCCTTCCATACTACACACGCGGTATTGGGGACATGGATAGAGATTACGATACTGTATCTTTGTTCGGAATGTATACAGTTGATACTACAAGCGCTGATTCTAAAACAGGAGCAGACCCATCCTTCATTGGAGGTTATGGTATAGATTCTACTGGCGGCGACGATGCAAACTTTCAAGTCTATGCAATTAAGGAATCAAAGGATTCCAGAAATGTATATTTTAAACTTTCATCATCGAATAAGCCAATACCGTTTCCAATCGATGTCGATAATGTCCTAACAAGTTCGCTGTTTTTGAATGCATATGATAATCAAGAGTGGAACATTTCTGTAAGGCTTAAGCCCCTCAAAGGTCAGCTAACAAACTTAGTTTATGGAGCCGGCGGTACCGGGTATGAAGTAATATTTTCCGGATATCAAACTCAACTCGGGGAAGTTATAAACAGCTTTAGTGTATCATCGTCAGTTTCACAGACCACCGGTTCGTTGTTTATGGTAGCAGGCAAAAGAATATATGCCGGCGCTAATAGAGAAAACCTAACCGGCCGTGTCATCGACAAAAGTGATATACTTGTCAATAATATTAGGTATTGGTCAAAATATTTAGAAGACAGTGATCTCATACAACATACACACGATATTGAAAACAGAGGCATTTCAGGTTCTTATAGACCACTATCTCCCATAGACACGGGAAGTGTCGATATTATTAACTCCGAGACATTAGCCCTAGAGTGGAACTTTACTGATCTAACCTCAAGCCGCGCAGATGGAACTATAGGGTATATCAAAGATTATAGCTCTGGTTCAACTGATGTTCGTAACCCACATGGCAACAAAGCCTCATGGCTATCAAATCTCGCTGGCTATCAACATACGGGATATGGATATGGGTTTGCAGCAGAATCTACAAATATTGTTGATAAACGAAACTTCAACTCATATAAACTGGTAGATCCGGAGCGCGCCGTTTCATCAGACATGATAAACATTTATAATGATGAATACGATTCATTTTACAGAGATGACAACGTACCGAATTATGTATATACGATTGAGAAGAGCTTTTATAATATAGTGTCAGAACAAATGATGGAGTTCTTCGCTGGAATTGTCGACTTCAATAGTCTGATTGGCGCACCAGTCAATAGGTATAGAGATAGATACAAAGATATCGAAAAGCTCAGACAAACATTCTTTAAAAGAGTGAAGAGTGTTTCAGATGTTGAAAAGTTTGTAAAATATTATAAATGGTTTGACGACTCAATATCTAGCATAATTTCTCAACTTGTCCCAGAATCATCAGTATTCATCAATAACTCTATGAATGTGATAGAGAGTCATGTTTTAGAAAGGAACAAATATAGGTCTAAATTTCCAACGTTAAACTTTGAAGATCCGGATGTAGAGGCATATATGAAGGGCTTCGCTGAATTGCGATACCCATGGTATGACGGCTCCTCAACATTGCCATCCTCGCCGCGGAACACCGATACACACAAGACATATTGGCTTTATAGAGCAGAAAGAGATTCTATAGAGATAACGTCGGGTGATTCCACAATAGATACCCAAAGAAATAAATATAAGGACATTATCAACCGCGCCCCACACATGACGGGAGCATATCCCACTTTGTCTGATGCCTCCGGCACCCTTTACTCATCTCACAAATACTCCTTAAATAAATTCGCCCGCACAAGTAAATTTAATATGGATGTGCCGGTTGTTAGAAACCTAACTCGACCAATTAAAGGTGGAACTAACTTTGAGCCCGAGAAAGACCTGAGTTTTGCACCGATAGCACTACATCCAGCCGGCCCAGTAAATAGAGAAAATGGTATTTTTGTTCCTAGAAACGTTTTGCTTGGAATGACTAAAGAGATGGTAGAAACTCAAAATATTGTTGATCCTACAAGACCACCGGAATTTATTTCGAAGGAAAAGAGAGTATTTAAGGTTCAACATGGTAGAGATTGGGAAGATGGGATAGGATATAAAAATGTTAAATCAAGTATCGGATTTCCTTTTAATGTATTAAGTTCCTCAGTTAAGACTGGCTACAATAAAAGTGTAATAGACAATGTTACCGGAGGTATTGAGATTACAAACCTTCATAATGATACCTATGGCGATGATAAAGAAGTGCCAATGCAAGGTACATTTACTGAGAGGGTTGTTGGTGGCCACCAATCTAGACATATAGCAATCAACACCGGTACCGATAATTGGAAATCACGCCCTGAAGCTTGGAAAATTCTACTTGGAACCTGTAAAGCTAACCCATCTGGTGCTATTGGAATGGTGGGGCCAGATTATCCATGGCCAGAAGCCAACGAAGAAGGTATGGTGCCATACCCTTTAACATGCTCGCAAAAGGCGGTGTATTACAGAGACTTTGTCACCAAGCGCCCAGTTAATATTAGAAATATAAATACGATGGATGTCCCGCGTTCAACGACTGTTCCTGGAAATTACGAGAACAATTATGAAGTAGTAAATTCCTTCGGCGCCCACGCAAACCCCCGCCGCTTCATAGATAATCAGCCGACCCCGCCAGAAAGAGCATTCAGAAATAATGTGACCGGCGCCACTCAAATAAGAACGTTCTTAGATACTCGTAGGACAGATGAGAGCCATTCGGAATTGATGCCTGAATATTCAACAGAATATTTGCAGATCACAAGCTCTGAGAATAAAACTGTAATAGCTACTAGATTTTCTAATCCTGGTGGCCCCGAAACAATGACTAGAGGTTACTTGGACTTTAGATCAGCAGAGATGTCAGTTTATAACGCCTTTAATTATCGAAATCTAGGCATCATAAAACATTCACAAGGTCCAAGTGGAACACTCCCAGAACCCCCGGGCGCTGGCCCGACTACAACCAGGGTATATGATATACATGCGAAAGACTATGGACTGAGAAGTCACAGAGCAAGACACACCGCAAGATTTGGCCGTGACTCATTGTTTGTTACTTCATCCGATAATCTCCCCGGCGCCCAATATGATCAATTACCGGGCTTTCACAAAATTCACAGAAACAATGTCTCGCGACTGAAGATTGTCGATCAATTAAACGCGGAGCTTAGCGGTATTTACTTAAATAATACTGACAGTATATTATGGCCAGATCCATCCCAGAACGCTGGAAATTGTTTAGTAGTACAAGCAACTAGTTCAGACGGCCAGAACGCCGCCAATGCCCTCATCTTTGATAACAATCTTGTTGGCGCCGCAAACGAGTTCCCAGTTTGGACGTTCTCGGCATGGGTCAATCCATCTGCCTCCAATGCAGCGAGGACAATATGGGACGCCGGTAAAACCAGCGTCGGGAATGGTTCAGCCCACACAATCACGATTGAGGGTGATGAGACTCTGAGATATCAAGCTAAAACATCACTTGCCGCCGGCGGAGGTAATGAGAGATTTACATATTGGGAAACCAATACGAATACAATATCAAATGGTTCATGGAATCACATTGTCGTAAGTGTATCCGGCACCATTGGAGGTCTCTCAAATTCCCTCAAGCCTACCCTGTATATTAATGGAGTTAGTATGTCTTGGGACGGCGCTACTAGTCCATCCTTGACTCCGTATGATAATCTGCCAAACGCGCGCACTGCACATTCAAATTTCCGGAGTCATACTGGTTGGAGCCAAACACCACCGGTAGTAATTGGAGGTGATTGGCAAAGTGCGAACTATAAAGAATACTATGGTGCCCTCGATGAAATATCAATCTGGAACACTCAACTCACCGATCAAGAAGTTACTCAAGTATATAACTCTGGCGCCCCCTGTAACCTAACACATAGCACATCACCACAATCAGAATCTCTGAAAGCATGGTGGCGTCTAGGAGAAGGAGATGCAGCAGTCTCCGGAGTTCCTTCCGGAAAAATAATGGACTCTAATAATATCATAAGAGATATAGTTGGTTCTGCTTCTCTGTGTCCAACCGCGCTATCTGGTTCAAATATGAATCTATATATAGTTCCAAGTTCTTTGGCCGGCTGCGATGAGCGGGTTACAATATATTCAGAAACCGTAACACATGTTTCGTCGTCATTATACGACAATGATCATATACAACACCCCATACCCAGGACCGACATACAATATAAATGGATAAGAGATTCAATTTCAGATCCAGATAATACAAGATACTATGAATTTCAGAAGACAACCAATAGCAGTAGAATGCCATATTTTTCAAATTCTGCGGGATACACGCCTTATTACAACTTTATCACAGAGAGTCAGGCCGCCCATAACCAGAATATATCACCCGGCGGCTGGAAGCAACCAATTTTAAGGCTAAATACATTAATACTTGATCCATTAACAGAAAACTCTAACACTATAGGCTTCGCCGCCGATACTGATGTTTCAGATTATATAAACACCGAACTTAATCCGGGAATCGGCTCTACCAACTATCTGAACATGTTGTTGGCACATCGTTCAGTGCCGTACGGCTGGACCTGGCAGAAAACTAGAAATTATAATAATCCGATAATTATTGATGAAAGAAAAAAATCAGCATTATCAGCAATTACAAGTTCTAACAAAAGGTTACAACACTTTAGAATGTCTGCAGTCTCCACGCGCGCCCGCACAGCACTGATAAATTTTGATGCTCCAATGCGGATCGGTAAGAAGGGAAACACTGCAATAGGCGCCAAAAATAACATCACTCTTAAAGTGACTGATAACAATGAAAGGATCATGTTTAACGAGGCAGCTTTTAACAGCTATATAAATAATAATGTTATCACTGAACCCACCCCACTAACACAAATCATTAGGCTTGGAAACAACTCGAAAAACAAGTTCAAACTTAAATGGATCCTATACAGCCAAAACTTGTTCCCATCCGAAAGAAATGAATATATGTCTGGAACATACAAGAGAAATGGATATGATAATGGATATTGGAGAGTAACAGGAAGCGAAAGAATATCTCTGGGAGCAACACAGAGTGGCTCCTTCTCATATAATATATTTTCAAGTTCAATCGGCCGCTCCTCTTGGCCCCTAGATGAGCCGGAAAACTTCTTAACAAGAACTAGGATACTGGGCCCAGATCTTGATGGCGGGTTGTCAATGCAGAAAAATGGCAATGCCGGCGAGCTTCAAAACGTACACTTCTCTTACGTGTCATGTTCCTTGGTTGGGGGAAACCTACAATTATCAAAGGTATCAGAACTGTGGCCGGCCGCCTTGTATGCTAGAAAACACATGTTAGCTGCACCTCGTTCTGTGGTTAGCCCATCTGGGATTGAAAACAATATTGGAATGCCTGGAAGTGATGGTGTTAATTTCTCTAAGAGATACAGCGTTGAAATTTATGCCGGCGAAGCTGCCTGGGACGCACCAAGAAACGCCGGCGTAGTCCGTATGGGATACTCATCCGAAAATAGCAACAAGGGAACTAAAATATCGTCTTATCAAGTCACGTCTTCCGAACCATGGTTTGCCACATACGACGACTTTAGTTATGAAATGGGTCTGATAGCTAAAGATTATTCTGTGGTGCCAGAATTTAGAATCAGCGAACATATCGAAGATTATATGAAGCACGGCCCCTTTGACGCTACAAAAAATGATATTTTTGAAGTTCCTGGTGTATCTGGGTCAGCCAATAGTTCTACTGGATCATTCTATAAGGATTACTCAAATTCCGAGTTTATGAAAGATTTTCTAAGAGTAAAATCTGAATCTTTCCTCGAAGCGAAAGAAATAAGATTAGTTTGTAGTGCAGCAATCAGGCTAAATCCATACAAGGGCTTTTATCCAGCCCAACGAACTCTCGACTTGGTTGGACAATTTTCTAGTTCTTATGCTAACAGCATAACAGCTGTGTGGGAACTCAACGGCGCTAAAAAGCCACTCAATGTTGATAGAGCCCTTCAAGCAAGAGGTAGCACAATAAGACCACTAATGCAAGCTCTTTACTCACCTGGCCTAATGTATAATACGATTAAGTCCGGAATAGCGGTCGACTATCCAATTGTAAATGATAAGTCTAAAATCGAACGGTCACAGTATGGGAGACCATCAGCTGGCCCTATGCAGTCACTTAAACAATCCGATGACAACTATGCTATTTTACCGGCAAATATAAATTCTAATAGTCCAGTTTCTGGATATAATGGCGGCTCATGGTTTGATGTTAGATTGCCGTTTGAAACGCTTTTGCAGCCAAAAAATCATATTAATGGTCTTAAATTTCTAGATATAGAACCACACCCATCGGCTAGCTTATCACCAGCAAACGTTACAACGTCATTTAATTCTCAAGGTGGAGATGAAATGTATGAGATGATGGCATCAAACTTTTTTGGAGAGGTGCCTAACTTCTTTCTGAAAGATTCTAGTTTCACCAGGATAGAATCTGGCATTATACCAGACGATCTTAGTTTCAAAGACGGCGAAGTTTATGGTGCTAGATTAAAGATAAGGAGATCAACCACGGGCACAAGAACATACTCATATGATTCTGGATCCACTGGTGACGGTACAAACTTCGCACCTTTTGGAGCAAAAGCATTTTATGATCAGAAAGCCGCCGGCGGCGGAGACACTAATGCCTGGTACCCCGTACCCCAAGATCCACAAAATGCCAGAATGGATCCTATCGCGCCCTTTAGAGAAACTTTTACGATGTACAGTCGCCCCTCGGCATTCGGCCCACCGATTTCTGGACGTCCCCCGTCTGGTTCAAGCGGAAACCGCCCAACGTGGTTTTTAAGTGCCAGCCTGTCTGGTACCATGGATTGCTTTAATGGGTATAACTGGGCCTACACACCACCTTATTACCATGGCGAATCATGGGTTGATTTTATCTTCAGACCCACCCCCGGAACAACATATAACTTACAATCTATATTAGCCAATATTAAAACAAGATATTGGAGAGTCGATCCAGGGATGGAATCCACCGCGGTTAATGCCAGCCAAAACAGATCCCCGGCCCTAGTCTTTGGAGGGAACTATCTTTCAGGCGACGACTGGGCCCAGTTCCAACCAATTTACGCCGGCGCAAACATCAATGATAACGCAATGCAACTAAGTGCAAGCTTCAACTTGTTCGGCATCGAGCGCGCTGCAAAAGAGACGTCTGATAGATTTGGTAAAAAACTAACAGAAGAAAACACCACTACCGGAATGAAATGGGTTATTCAACCAAAATTTGAGACACCAATGCTAAACTTTAATGATACTGGAGTTAATGCAATTAGCGCCAGTTTAGGAAACAAGAGCATCCCATTATATGGATCTGGGTCGGTACCAAACGGAATGTGGCACCAATTTGGAAACATTCCAGACAAGCCAAATGTAGGGGTCTTTATGGAAATGGGTGATATCCCCACACAATGGTTAAAATATCATTATGATGTTAATAGCACTGGCTCGATTTATAATAATTTTGATGCACCCAATAGTGGATCTCAAGCTGCTAGACAAATAAAATCTCTTTCTAATTTACTTGGTTTTGAACAGCGTGCCAATACTCGTCGTCTTGGGGAAATAGCTGAACAAAGAACAATCCGAGAAGCGATTGTTGCCATTCCATATGTTATTGAAGAACTAGAAAATTTTGAGCCTCCATTCGGTGATCGCAAAGATCCAGAGTGTGGTTCTCGCGATGTGAGTCAGATGTCACGAAAAAGATTAATCTCTATTCCAAAGAAGAGATTTAAAGCTGCACTACAAGAAACTGATGGAACGCTAACCGGCGACTCCCTATCCACCGCCGGCGAATCGATCAGAAAATTGATGCAAAAGATGGAAAGGTATATTCTACCTCCGCAGTTTGATTTTATACAACACTCTAACATTGATCCTTTTGTGATGTATATGTTTGAATTCGAATATAAATTTGATAAAGACGATTTATCATATATATGGCAAAATCTCGCTCCACGTAATTATAAGAAGCTGACATTTGAGGCACAGTCTATATCACATGAATTGATGGATATGGAACTTCTTAATGAAAATAGTTTGTTCGACAACGAACATATGAGGTGGATGGTATTTAAAGTTAAACAAAAAAGTCAAAGTGGATACTATGATCATGTTGTAGGCCAAATTGGAGATGTTAATATGTCTAAAAATGGAAAGATATCAAAAAATCAGAATACCACAAATTCGTCCTTACAGTATAACTGGCCGTACGATTACTTATCTTTCGTAGAACTAATTAAGTTTGATGTTGATGTATTGTTTAAGGAGCCAAAAGATAATAATGACAACGGCAAAGGGTCAAAATAACAATGGCTAAATTTCTTAATAAAAAAGAACAAGTAATAGATTTCCAATTAACCCCATACGGAAACTATCTGTTATCTACCGGTGTGTTCAAACCAGCTTATTATGCTTTCTATGATTCAAACATCTTGTATGATAAAAGATACGCGCGCGGAACATATTGTAAATCCGCATCATGTGGCGCGCAGGAGATCACAGAGGTAAAATTTATTAACGATACAAAAGCATACTATTCGCCGATGACGACAGATGCGTTCGGAAACAAAGTGCCTACTGAATATCTAACCATATACAACGGGACAACTCCATATAATTTTTGGTTCAAAACAATCAACACCGACCGAGAACCCGGTACCGGTGTAGTGGGCACAAAACCTATGATCGATCTAATGTTAGGAACTTTTCCAGACAAAGAGGCTATAGCAAAAGCGTTCTGGCGCCAGATTCACAACGGACCTTGGCCATTTACTGCGACATATGCTGCTGGTCAAGAAGATGTATATGTTACCGCTATAGCCAAAGGTCCATCAACTGATGTATCTCAGACAATGTCGGCAAACTTCCTCACGGGATCGGTGTATCTCCAGGGAACTGCTCTAGAATCATTTCGGGCCATTTCAGATGTCCCAGTGGAAAATCAAAATGATATACATGAACGAATAAAGAGCGGCACTCAATATTTTGAGGGACTCACAACATTCTCAGATTTAGAGAGCAACTCTATGAGAAAAAAAGACGGCCTCCCTTTGACAGCCACACCCGCCGAGGCAACAGAATTACAGTTCGAATATGACTTGACAGCCACCAGAGAACGACCAGAAAAAGATATTTTTAAGTTTGATTCGGCCATCGGAGACGCGATGTTCGATAGTAATAAAAAACAACATGCACCAGCGTGGAAAATAGTAACTCTATCGGGGCACATATCTGGTTCATCCATTAAAGATATAAAAAACCAACAACTTATTCCACAAATCGATATGGATATGATATACTCTAAGGAAATAAAGAACTCTACGTTTATGTTTCAAAGCGATACCATAGCGGATACTATCGATAGTACTTCGATAACAAAAGAATTTTCGGATGGATATAAAATCATGTTAAACTCGGAAGACATAGTAATATACACGGAAGAACAAAACACTTCATTACTAACAGAAAATTTTGATATAGAAGTATATGAAATTCTTGCGGGAGCACACGACTCCCATGGAGACTTAGAAAGAGGCTCAGAAAGACTTATAAGAAGGTTTTTTCAAGGACAAAGCCCACAAATTATTGATGGCATGATGGTGAGAGAAACTATTAATGATTCTCTCACATCTAATCGAGGCTACGCTACTTCGAGTGTAGAATACTATTTTGACTTATATACTGATACTAACGTCAATAAGAAAATAGCATGCCAGGGAGCAGACATTTTCAACAAAGAATCATATTATGTTGATATTGATTTTGATTGTGAAAACAGACAATCAGAAGATATATATTTTGATATATATGGTCGCGCAACGGATCCAGAAATATGTCAGACCTAACTGTTGATACAAAAAGAACTTTTGGCAAATACTTGCCGACGGCCACTATTAATGGCGTCGTTATCGATGAACATATAAACGATAAAATGTCAACGGTAGAGATATCGGTAGATGTTAATCTTACAATAGACAAAGATATAAAAAACTATCAAAAAGCGGTGGCTGCTAATTATGATGACCTGTACCTTTATATTATATTTTGTAAAAGCCATAGCATAAATTCTATGATTTATTCAAGTAACTTAGATCTAAGAGATATTTTTAAATTTAACCGGACAATAGCTACTACTATATCTGTAGAAGGATTAATAGAGGCAATTCTACTGGGCACCGGGTATTCTGCCACCGAAGAAGAAGCCCTAGAAACTTTCCAGATAAATATTAAAAAAGTAAGCCTTAAAGATTTAAAAAACAAAATAGTAGAAGAGGGCTTGTATGATATAAATGGGGATCGTATATTAAAAATTTCAAATATTAAAATGAAGACAAATTTTATAGATGAGATCATGACCAGCGTCCAATCTGCCATGGCCATCGCGTTTGTTGGCCGAGACGAAAAACAACTAAGGAGATTACCAGAACCAATATATAAGAGAAACTTTGGAGATCTATCCTATGAGTTATCTCTATCTTATAATAAGGTACCAGACACCACAGAAAATATATATGTTGATATTAATAACAATCAATATAGTGGCACTCCAATACAAACGGTCGGTGGAATGTATCATGTCCCAGAGCCGATATCACATGCCGAGATAGTTGATATGACTAATCAATTAATGTCTTCATATGCTAGTATCGGAGAAACAAGCGCTGTGCTATCGGCAGCATTCACAAACTTGTCTTACATTTTGGCGACACAAGAAAATAGTGAAGAGTTGTTGTTAAAAATGAATCTGTTTCGTAAGGCATATCCCGATAAATCGAACTCCACCGTCGCTGGAAGGTTTTATGATCTGTTCAAAAGAAAGCTATTTCAATGGAACAGAAGCCTCCTCAATCAGCCGCGCCTTTATAAAAGATTAATTATAAATAGCAAAACAATCGATCTACGCGGTAGAGATATGGAGATATACTCCTTATATATACCGGAATATACCACCGGTATGTCATATGATAGCGATTATTATATAAATAACAACATGATCAATATTAATAGAACCACTCAGCTAACCATTCCTCTTGAGGGTGCAGTATCAGATTACGTTCAATTTGTGGCTGAAGAGGGTGCGCTAAATAGCCAGGCATTGTGGAACAAAACATATGACCAAAACTTCGCGAATTCCTTAGATGAAACCTACATGGCTTCTGGATATGACACCAGCACCGATGGAGTAGTGCCAAATCAGATTGTTCCGCTCACTGACACCGACACAGTAGTTAAAAATAAGGGATTATTTTTCTTTGATTTAGAGCGCGCCCTCCACACTAAGAGTGAAATATCTAAAGTATTTAGAATTCATTATCTACAGAGATTTTTAGGTCTGCAAATACCATATAAGTTGTTTAGCGTTAGCCGAGCTTCCATCGAAAGAACGGAAAAAACTTTTACGACTCAAAATGAAGAAGAAAACGACTGGAAGGGTGGCTTCACCATCTTCGGAGAGATGGGCGCGCCCACCACGTACAACGAAAATCAAGTGACAATGAAGATGAATGCAACATTCTATGCTGACAGCGATTACCCCAAGCAACGGAGTAGCGAATGGTCCTTGGAATCTCCTTCGCTTAATTCTTATATGGCGTATGGATATCCATATATATACAAATATGTTTTTGGTGGCGTCGACGATTACGATAGCCACAACTCACCAAATATGAACTTTTCGGCCGCTGAAGTGTGGGCATCCGATGTGGGGTCTGGCACCATGGTGTCGCCGTACTCTACATCCGCGCCGGACTCTACGGTGACGCTGGGCGCTGAGGCGGTGCCGTTCGGCCCCATGGCCGAAGCACTTGCTGAGGCCCGGGCCGATGCCATGATGAATGTGAATAGCTATAATGGAACCTTGCAAGTTCCGTTTGACGTAACTAAATATGTGGCGACGGCCAACGAAGCCACCACCGAAGCAAAGGCATTATCCTACTTAAAATTTAAAAACTTTGATTTACCATTCAATGATCCTTCTAAAAGATTAGATGGCTATAATGGTCCCGTAGTAAGAAACGGATATCGTCTTATGTGTTTTGAGTTTCAAGACTTTATGGATGATGACGTAGCATATTATAACACTATAGGAACACACCATGGTGATCGAGAGAACTATTGGACAGATTACAGATTCGAAGTCGATACACTTGATAACACATATAAAATTTACAACATAGTAAAGAGCTTGTTAGAGAACGAATATAGTCTGTTCATGGAATATTATTTAAAGGCGATAGAAGCCTGTAGCTATAATAATATAGAAGGAGTGTTTAACGAATTCTTTATAAGTGCAATGATTGAACTTGAAGCCTCTGGTGCTTTGGTTTCATGGTACCGTGCTCCATTCATATACAATTCGGCCCTGGCAGCACTAACAAATAAATATGATGGCATTTTCTCCATGTCCGATAAAATCAACAAAATACTCGAAGATTCACAATATTTAGCCGGCCGCCTTTCACCAATGTCCGGAAATATGAGAGAAATAAATTCCTTCAAAGAAAAGTTCGAACACCTTTTGGGAATGTTTAATAGCTCCTTAGTCCCGCTTGAAAACCGCGGCCCCAATGCAGGAGCCGCGTATGATTTGTTTGTTGATGTTATGACAACAAGTGCTACAAACTATAAGAATGTGCGCCAACGATACCACCGGAATCGAGACATAACAGAAGATATATATGGAAACTTGTATCTTAGCGCATGGCTGAAAGACGATATTCAGCCAGGCCAGGTCTCTGGCCTTGTAGAAGATACAACTACGTTGCCGGCCGCGTTTGTCGCTGAAGCCGAAGCAGCAGAATTAAGAAGAAACAGCGGCGTGGATCTTTCCATATGGTTTAACAGCCCCGGCGGCGGCGGCACCAGCAGCAGCGCCGCGCATGCCGTCAGGATCTCAGCCGGCCGCCTTGATGCGCTTGAGGGCGTCTGGAGAGGTGACTCTGGTGAGTACGACCTGGGCCAGACCCTCTATACACTCAGCGATATGTACCCAGACGGCGACAGCTCTAGCACTCTTAGCTGCTATCTCCCACCCGGCGACTATACAATATGGTTTCTTAAGGACGATGGTTCCGTCCGCGGGATAGTCATATACAATGTGAGTGAAGATCACACAGGCTTTAACCGTCACGGAACCGGCCGCGGCGCCTGCACACTCAGCTGGCCGTGGATGACGAGTCTCTGCGGTGGCGATGGCGGCTCAGATAACGCCTACGTGAGATTCACTCAAATGCACGATCCCAACAGCTACGTCGGCGACGGATTCGAGTACTTCGCCGATTTTATAAACCTGGAACCTATGGACGCTCTCATTCCGACGATGATCTTTATCGACTCCAGTCCCGGCGATGCCTGGAACTGGTACCCGTGTCCCTACTGGGGCGCCCAACCGCTCTACTCTTATCCAACATAAGAATATATGATATTAGATACAGATACTATCTAGTTATAGGTATAAAGAATGAAAAAAAATAAGAAATTACCAGAGATAGGAAGCTTAGAAGAAGACAGAGAGCATATGTTTATGTCGGACTTCAAATTTTCAAATAAGAAAATTCAAAATATTGGGTTAGCTCCAATGACAACAAAAATTCAAAAAGGCCTCGACATCCTGGAACAACAAGGAGTTCTTCCCAAAGAAGAATTCAAAAGAAATCCAAACGATATAGCGGAAAGATTCTTATTCGGAATCAATTGTGTCCTATCAGACGAAGATGTGGGATTCTCACTATTAGATTCCCAAACCGATCAAGAAGAAATACAAAATGTTAATATCTTCGACGCCCGAGAATTCTCAAATCTAAAAGCAAGCTATATAAAGACACCTGACAAATTTCAAGATGAATGTGATCCGTTTTATAATTTAGACGAGAGAATGCCAGAGAACATCAGAAGAACGAAAAAGATGCGAAAAGAAAAAAGGAAGCCATACTTGTTAAAAGTGGCCTCTCAGGCTTCACAAATAAATCTGAAGAAGACGAGAAACAAGAAAATAAGATATTTTAAAGACATAAGAAAGCTTAGAAAAGCAGGAGAGTTTTAATGGCGCGCTACTACGGCGATATGTCACCCTCCACCCTTCCATGGGTTGGACTTGAAGAAGACGCAACAGAATACACCCCACCGATCTCTGTGGTGTTGGGTGACTCAATATTTGCCGATCTACCAGACGGCCACCAGCTTATGAGAAACAAAGCCTACTATTCATTGCCAGATGTGGATATACATGGGTTTTTTAGTTCGCTTTCAACATTTGGGATCATCAGGAAGGATACAGTATATTCTGTGCCTGACATCGCTGGCAAGGACGACAGAAGAGAAACTGAACCAGGAATGGACTATATATATGGCGAGGAACCAATTGTCTATAAAGAAGCAACATTCGTTTCTTCTAACGAATCTGAGGGCTGGGATGACTTTCTAAATTATATTGGTAATGCCTATATAGATTCTCCATTTACTTGTTTTCGAGAAATAGAAAGGTATATGAATTGGTTTGATTACGATGACGAAGAATTAGAATTTGGTTTTACTTGGAAAGACAAAAGCGCTGAGTGGAAACAATCAAATCAGCTGCGTTCGATCAATAAGCCAATAATCCACCCAAGCGGCGTAGAAATGAATTATATCAAAGCTGAAGCTCCATATATATATATTACTTCTGACAGATATACCGAGTCCGCGGTCTGGGCCGATCCATCTGATGGGTTCTCAGCCGAGATTTCAGAGGGATATAATCTATCGTCGCAAGTTACATACCCATCGTGGATGACGAATGATCTAGTAAAGAGGTATAAATCAATTAATGCGGTTATGTCTAATATGAGTAGTTATATAGATGCACAAACACAATATTTAATGA